>Ga0208826_1000551_pt1 | contig 38281 bp, 35 predicted proteins | sample AD_UKC115_MetaG_FD_184451 | JGI IMG/M metagenome (GOLD analysis project Ga0208826, IMG submission 184451) | Active sludge microbial communities of municipal wastewater-treating anaerobic digesters from Hong Kong - AD_UKC115_MetaG (SPAdes)... | ecosystem: Engineered > Bioreactor > Anaerobic >...
TTGGCTCTACACTGCAAGGGAATTTCACCCTTGAATTTATCAGAACAGTTCAGTCTTTCTGACTGGCTTGCTTTTTGTTCAGGTTGCTACCCCGAACTTATGCCGCAACGCGGCGAACTGCGGCCGGTGAAGCGATGTGGTACGGTTCTTCTACATGGGATGACTCACGAAGCAATTCTTCATGAATTTCTATCCGTACCTTTATGCGCATGTGTTGATATATGATGGATATCGCCCCTCGAAGCCATTCCCTAAAAAGCTTCTCTATTGCATCTCTCTAGCCCCTAATGTCATTTTATTATTGTTGGCATTTACAAAAGTAATATTGTTACAATTCCTTTCATAAGTCGTGAATGTTTATATTCCACCAGAAACATTTAAATTTATATCACTACTATTCAAATTTTTATTTATATAGCCTAAATAATATCTTGCTTTTTTTGTCAACATTCCATAGTTTCTTTTATTTTGTACCTCTTCAAGAAATTTTTCAAAAAACTCTAATGCCATAATCGGGTTACTCAATTTTTTATAATAAAGATAACCAATAACATATAAGAATTGAGGTTTATCGGGTTCCTGTTCATATATTTTTTGGTCATATTCTATACAGTCTTTTATAGCATTTTCTTCTCCTTCAAATGTTTTATTTTCAATACTTTGGTGTATTATTAGAGCATCTTTGAAATTTCTTAAGTAAAACAAAATAAAAGCCTTATTATAAGCCCACAAATAATTATAAGCATACTTTTTCGCCTTATCAAACATATTTAGTGCTTGTCCAGTATTTCTATTTACTTCAAATTTTAAATAACCATTCCAAAGGAGCATTTCATATGAATCTGGAAGATATGTCAAAGATTTATTACTGTATTCAAGTGCTTTTTTTGCATTATGTTCTTCATTAAAACTTTCGCATGATAAATAATATAGCTCACCACTAAAAATTCTCTTTAGTTGCTTTTTGATTTCAATATAAAATGGTATATTTTTTTCTTCAAATTCCTCTGCTAAACCATTGTGAATGTTATATGCTATCTTTACGTTTTCTCCCTTAAAGGATAAATACAAAATAGTTCCAGTTAAATATCTTATAGCTAAATAAAGCATATCAGCTGTAATATTAAATCCTTTATACTCTTGTTCAACAGGAAAATTAATTTGAGGAATTAATGAGGACATTTCTTTAGATAACTGTTTTCTTAAATCTTCAGTTAGTTCACTATGTTTGGCTAGAATATGAGAATTTATAAAATATTTAAATTTTGTATCATTCCTTTGAAATATATTTCCCCAAATATAGATAGCAAAACTTTGATTAGCAAGCTTTTTGTATTTTTTTTCGTATTTTTTGTTTTTCTTAACAAAATATTCTGTAAGGATTTTATTGATTATTTTAATTTGATACTCTTTAGGCACTACAATTTTTATAGAATTATTTAAGTTATTAGAGCTAATTAAAGTTTTTACTTTTTCAACTACATCAGTGTTAAACCTACCTTTCTGCTCTTCATTTTCAGTAAAAAAAGATATTATTATAATGCTTGAGAAATTTTTATCATTAAAATCAGGTATAGAATAATTCATCCTATACCAAATTAAAGAATAAAGTAATACAGGAATAAGATAAGAAAGATATCTAATGTTATCAGTAATAATTAACTTTTTTAAATATCCATCAATTGAAGATACTACAATAATTACTGCAACTATACCTATAAGTAGTCCCTTTATGGAATAATAATATTTTTGGCAGATATCATATAATTTATTTAATATTGTTGAAGACATTTATTAACCCCACTTTTCTATGTAAGATTTTTGTAAATTAAATTCAGTATAAGTTATTCATTCTCAGTACTTTGTCTGTCGATTTATTATACTAACAAAGCCTTTCCCTAACGCGATATCTTTCATATATCGTTTGCCATTTGAGACGTCGATGAATCGGACCCGTAAGGAATACCCTTGAGCGGCGTAAGCCCGATGAATCGATGTGGGCAGGATGACCCGTAAGCATGCCCTTTACTCAAATGGACTTGTTGTGTGAAGTCAGATGACCCTAGCATCAGAAGGGCACACGGATGTGCCCTCCTTAAATCTCACCTCAACTATGCTTACCTAGCCTATATTTAGCTCTTTTAATGTTTCTTTTAATCTTTCTTTATTAATATCAGAGTAATAGATATCTTTATTGAATAAATGTGTTTTTAGTAATAATGCATCTTTTAAGAGTCCTTCATATTGTTCTCCGTTTCTATCTTCATTTGAAACATTCAATATCATTCTTTTTATTAATTCCATTTCATTATTATCAAAACATCCGATAGTTCTAAGTACTTTTACTGCTTCTGATGCACATACCCTACTGCTAATTTCTTTTCCCATTCTGACACTTGCGTAATCTGATAATAATCCTGCAACTGAACAAATCTCATAATCCAAACCTCGTCTCATTGCTAACATACCACAATATGATGAAACTCCATAAAGTTCAATTGCCCCGTATATAATCATTTCTTTATTCTTTCTATCTCTTAACATCATATTAACTACTTCCCGGACTTTCATTAACCTATCCATTTCTCTCTCCCTATAACTATATAAACTATATTGTATAACAAATTTTCCCCATAGCCCATCCCTAGAAAACCCGGGCATGGATGCCCGGCAATCATCTGATTTCGCACAACATGCCATATATGCACCAATTACGTCTATGCAATAAATTCCCCCGCATTAGCGAAAATATTTTCGTCTATGCAATTATAGTTTAACTTTGTTCATAATACAGTCTAACGGGCTTTGAATTTTTGCAAAATCCTTTTCGCTAACATGTGTGTAGATTTCTGTCGTAGTTGGGCTTGCATGTCCAAGCAATTCCTGTATATACCTCAAATCAGTCCCATTCTCAAGTAAATGAGTCGCAAAGGAATGCCTCAATGTATGAACTGACACCTTCTTCTTCACACCTGCTTTAAAAGTTGCTTTTTCAAATACCTTCTGTATACTTCTTACTGTTATATGCCCGTCTTCATTTTGTCCTTCAAACAACCAGCACTCTGGTCTATAAATCTTAAAATATTGTCTTAACAACTCCAGCATCGCATTCGACAGCAAAGTATATCTATCCTTTTTACCTTTTGCACCCTTAATATGAATCAAATTTCTTTTACTGTCGATGTCTCCAATCCTTAAGTTAGCAGCTTCACTCACTCGTAACCCCGCTGAATAAATCATCATAATAATAGCCCTGTGCTTTAAATTATCCACTGATTCAATAATCCTAAATACTTCATTTGTATTCAATACACAAGGTAGCTTTTGTTCTCTTTTTGGTCGTTTTATATCAAAATCAATATCAACAATATTTTTCACATCAATATATAAAAATTTAAATGCACTTACAGCTTGATCTATATAAGCTGCTGATTTATTTTCATCAATTAATCTCAATATATACAATTTTATATCATTATTGTTTATATTTTCAATAGATTTCTTATGAAACTGTAATAATCTTCTTACATGACCTAAATAAGCCTTTTGTGTTTTCACACTATAGTTTCTGATTTTTAACTCATTTATTAATGCTATCATTGTGTCTTTATCATAATCATAGTTTTCAAAAAAAACGCTATCTCTACCAAAAAAACTACGTAGTAATTTAATGCTTTCAGTATCCTCTGGTATTAACCATATTTTTTCAGATTCAACCCATTTTCGTCCATCAACTTTTCTTATCTTATCAACATTTTCCACTGAATAAGGAAACTTAACAGACAAATATCCATCCGAATGCTTCTTTACATGCACAAACATAAAACCAACACCTACACTTTACTTCCCAAACATTTGTTCGCTATAATAAAAGTATACATCCGTTTCTGGACAAAATCAATAATTCATCAAAATTTTTTCAAACCACTAAGCGCAAAAGGTTATTCCTCTTGTTTCAACTCTCTTAACCATTCTATTTATCCTGCCAATCAGATAAGAAACAGTCTCTGCACTATATCCAATTCCCTCTGTGCTCACATTTCGGCATTTTTGAAGAACGTAGAGCATTGCCCCATCAATTTCCTTTGCAATCTCCATTATATCTTTTGTATCCAATCCAGGTGCAAGAGTTGTCCTGAATTCATATTCCACACCACTATTCATCAATAGTTTCACACTTTTCTTAATCCGCCCTATATCAACTTCCGTCCTGCATATCTCACTATACTTTTCATAAGGTGCCTTAAAATCCATAGCAATATAGTCAACTAATCCTTGGTGCAGAAGGCTCTCAACCACTTCTGGGTTTGTCCCGTTTGTGTCAAGTTTTATTGAATATCCCAATCTCTTTATTTCTGATAAAAAGGGCAGGAGCCCCTTTTGGAGTGTAGGCTCTCCCCCGCTCACTACGACTCCTTCAAGGAACCCCTTTCTTTTTTCCAAAAATGACAACACTTCTTCGACAGTAGTTATGCTTTGATTATCACCATCAACCAAAGCCCTGTTATGACAATAAAAGCAATCCATATTGCAACCGGGAGTAAAAATAACGGTGCATATTTTTCCCGGATAATCTACAAACGAATTTTTCTGGAACCCGGCTATTTTCATGATATCTTCTCCGCCAATACAAATTTCTTTCTTCCTACGTATTCTTCTTTCTTTCCGATGTTAAAGTTGGCTACAGGCCTTAAATACCCGGTCACCCTTGACCATACTTCAGTAGTTGCTCCACATTCCGGGCAGGTATAATGCTCACCTTTTATGTAGCCGTGCTCTACGCATATACTGAATGTTGGTGTTATCGATATATAAGGCATTTTATAATTTACAAATACCTTTTGAATCAACTTTTTGCAAACTTCTATATCCTCAATGCTTTCGCCAAGATACAAATGCTGAACTGTTCCACCCGTATAGAGTGATTGGAGTTCATCCTGAAGCTCTAATGCTTCAAAAATATCGTCGGTATATTCAACAGGAAGTTGTGTTGAATTTGTATAGTATGGGGTGTCTTTCCCGGCAGTGATAATATCCGGGTACTTCTTCCTGTCAATCTGAGCAAGCCTGTATGAAGTACCTTCTGCCGGAGTAGCTTCGAGATTATAAAAATGCCCTGTTTCATTTTGAAAATCTATTAATACTTCTCTGAGATAGTTCATTATTTTAATTGCAAACTCCTGACCTTCCTTTGTGGATATATCCTTATCCATAAAATTCAGTAAGGCTTCATTCATTCCAATGATACCGATTGTATTGAAATGGTTGTACCAGTATTGACCTGTCCTTTCCTTTACGTGTCTCAAATAGTGAGATGAATAAGGATACAAACCTTTCTCCGACTGCTGTTCTACAATTTTTCTCTTTATCTCCAGGGATGTTCTGCCTATATTGGCAATTTTCCACAGCCTTGCTTTAAACTCACTTTCTGACTTTGAAAGGTAACCTATTCTGGCTAGGTTTATTGTGAAAACCCCTATTGACCCTGTAAGCGGATTGCTTCCGAAAAGTCCGCCTCCCCTTTTTCTGAGCTCGGTTGTATCAAGTCTCAGACGGCAACACATTGAAACAGCATCTTCCGGTGAAAGATCTGAATTTACGTAATTTGCAAAATAAGGAATTCCGTATTTGCAGGTTATTTTCATAAATTCATCAACTACAGGATTGTTCCAGTCAAAGTTTTTAGTGATATTAATGGTGGGTATCGGGAAAGTAAATACTCTGCCCTTCGAATCACCCTCTAACATCACATCGCAGAAAGCCTTATTAAAAATGTCCATTTCCTTCTGAAAATCCTTATAGCTTTCATTCATATACTTTCCACCTATTATAACAGGTTCGTCCTTAAGCGTTCCCGGGACTGTTATATCAAAAGTCAGATTGGAGAATGGACACTGAAATCCCACTCTTGTAGGAACATTTATATTAAATATGAATTCTTGAAGGCATTGCCTTACCTGGGTATAGGTCATATTGTCATATCGAATAAAGGGCGCACAATAAGTATCAATACTGGACCAAGCCTGGGCTCCGGCAGTTTCACCCTGTGTAGTAAAAGTTGAATTTACAATCTGGCCTAAAAATGATCTTAAGTGTTTTGCCGGCTTGCTCTCAACTTTTCCCTCAACTCCACCAAATCCATCAAGTAATAACTGTCTTAAATCCCATCCGGCACAGTATGGTCCGAAAAAACCCAGGTCATGAATATGACAATCTCCGTTTTCATGGGCTTCTCGCACCTCAGACGGATAGATTTCGTGCAACCAGTATTTTTTAGTAAAGGTCTCTCTGACATAATTATTAAGCCCATTGACACTTTTTTGTGTATTAGCATTCTCTTTTATATTCCAATCCCTGTCTCCAAGGTAGTCAGAAAACATATCTATAGTTGCGCCTACCAGGGCATTAAGATCTCGGGCACTTTTTCTCTTTTCTCTGTATAATATAAATGCTTTTGCTGTTTTAGCATGTCCATTCTCAATCAAAACCTTCTCAACAGTGTCCTGTATCTCTTCAACAGTTGGTGTCCTATCTTTGTATGTAAGCCCCGCCAAATCCATAACCTGCCTGCAAATGCCTTCAGCTTTAGCAAAATCGTCTCCTCCACAAGCTGATGCAGCCTTGAAAATTGCCCATGTTATTTTCTCCGGCTGAAATTTTTCTTCTCTTCCGTTCCTTTTAATAATAGTTTTAATCATTAGAACATCTCCTATTTTTTATTTTCTGTTGTAACAGGTTTATGTAATAAATACAAAGAAATCAATCGTTGTAAATGGCTATTACTCAACAAATATACGCTTTATCCCCATGAAAGACAATAAGATTTGATACGACCGAAACAAAGGTCAATGTGAAAAAAGAATCCACACACCCCCTATCATCCGTAGAGTTAAGGCATTGTACAAAGGCAGGTCTTCTGACTTAGAATCATCGGTGTTTCACACCTTCCCAGTTTAGGTTAATTAACCAGTGGTATCTTTGAAACATCTCCTCAATACAGCGGCGGGACCGTGCAGGATTTTCACCTGCTTCCCTTTTCAACCAAATTACTTTTGGTCACCTATGTTTAACTATATTTTGTTATAGATAATTTTACCACACACAATATATTGTGTCAACGTTCGAAATTATTTTTTGAAATAATAGAATTTTTATTCATCCGTAAAGAAATTTTACCAGTAGATTTACTTTCTCATTACTAATTTTCAGCATTGCACAGGGAGTGCATTTTTCACATAATGAAAGACTGGAAATTAACAATGTAAAAAAGTCGGCTTCGCCAATTTTAAGCTATGGTATTCCTTTGCAGCAAAAGCCTTTAGGTAGACTTTTTTGATGCCAGAAAGAAATGCACTTTCTTAGGCATTAAAAAAGTCGGCTTCGCCAATTTTAAGCTATGGTATTCCTTTGCAGCAAAAGCCTTCAGGTAGACTTTTTTGATGCCAGAAAGAAATGCACTTTCTTAGGCATTAAAAAAGCACCCGCTATACCTGATTTATATTTCCAATAATTTGTTTGCAAGCTTCACAGCACTATATGCGTCTTCAGAATATCCATCCGCTCCAATTTCTTTTGCAAAACTTTCGGTTACAACAGCACCGCCCACCATGAACTTGGCATTCAAACCTTCTTTTTTAGCTAGTTCTATTACCGTTTTCATCTCCATCATTGTCGTAGTCATCAGTGCTGACAATCCGATTATTTTTGCATTTTTTTCTTTAGCCTCTTTTATTATGTCTTCAGCGGACGCATCTTTTCCAAGGTCATAGACTTCAAATCCATAGTTTCGTAACATCAATCCCACAATGTTCTTACCTATATCGTGTATATCACCTTTTACAGTGGCAATAACAATTCCAGCCTTAGCCTTTTCTGAGCTGCCGTCTTTTTTCAGCAATGGCTCAATATAAGAGAAAGCTTCCTTCATAGTCTCTGCACTCTGTATAAGCTGGGGCAAAAAATATTCCTTTTTGTCATAAAGCTCTCCGACCTTTGTGATTGCAGGAATTAAACAGCTGTCAACAACATAGGACGGCTCAAAACCATTTTTCAATCCTGCTTCAATATAACTGAGAATATTTTCCCTATCTCCCTTGACAACGGCATCATATATTTTCTGTTCCAAACTCAACTCCGCTTTCTTTTCTGCTTCAGCAGGCTTAGCTTGTGAGTTTCTTCCGAAATATTCAATATACCGTAAGCTGTTTTTATCTTTAGCAGTAAGGACATCCCCTGCTATTTTGATACTCATAAGTGTTTCGCTCGAAGGATTCATTATTGCCATGGTGAGACCTCTTCCCATTGCCATGGCAAGGAACGCACTATTTACCCAGTTTCTTTCCGGAAGACCAAAGGATACATTTGAAAGCCCTAATATCGATCCACATCCAAATGTATTTGTACACCAATCAATAACCTTTAACGTCTCAATAGCAGCTTTCTGATCCGAAGAAACTGTCATAACCAGCCCGTCAACAACTATATCATTCTTTTCATACCCATACTTTGAAGCTATACTGTATACCTTGTCAATAACCTCATATCTTTCCTCAGCCGTTGCAGGTACTCCATCATCACTCAATGGAAGTAGAATAAACATAGCTCCGTACTTTGCAGCTATCGGCAAAAGCTTTTCTATTTTTACCTTCTCAGCAGATATGGAATTAATCAAAGCCCTGCCCGGATATATCCTAAGAGCGGCTTCCAACACTTCCGGCGATGATGAATCAAGACATAGTGGTGCTTCTACCATGGGTGCAAGGAGTTCAACTATTTTGACCATTGTCTCCCTTTCATCTATACCCGGCATTCCTACATTCACATCGAGCACCTTTGCTCCCTTTTCAAGCTGTTCTACGGCAAAGCGCCTAACCTCAGAGGTTTTTCCCTCCCTGAGTTCCTCCTGAAGCTTCTTCTTTCCGGTAGGATTGATTCTTTCCCCCACCACAACTGTCGGTTCATTAAATCCAACAAAAACCGTACTCCTTGCAGATGTGACTGCGCTTATTTTCTCAGCATTACACCAAACAGGCTTTAAACCTTTGATGTTTTTACTGATCTGTTCAATATACAAAGGCGAAGTGCCGCAACATCCTCCTAAGAGATTAACTCCGCTGTTTACAAGCTCCTCCACATACGTACCGTATTCTTTTGCGTCCATATCGAAAACAGTATTACCGTCAATCAATTTAGGCAGTCCGGCATTTGGTTTTGCTAGCAAAGGAACCTTTGCATACGGCTTCATTGCCTTTATAATCTTTATCATATCCGAAGGTCCGGTGGAGCAATTGCAGCCCACTGCACCTGCGCCAAGACTCTGCAGTGTTATCAAAGCTGTTATCGGATCGGTGCCTGTCAAAGTCTGTGCGTTTTCATCAAAGGTCATGCTCACACAAACGGGCAGATCACAGCTTTCCTTAACTGCTAATAGCGCCGCTCTTGCCTCCTGAATATCCATCATAGTCTCAATCACAAAGAAGTCTACGCCGCCCTCTAAAAGACCTTTCACCTGCTCCTTATAAACTTCTACACATGTCTCAAAAGGCAAGTCACCAAAGGGTCTGACAAACTGTCCTGTAGGAGCAAGATCTCCGGCAACAAAACCATTGTCTCCGACAGCTTCCTTCGCCAACCTTGCAAGTTTGGCATTTATCTCTATAGTCTGGTCTCCCAAACCGAATTCTGCAAGTTTTATTCTATTTCCACCAAAAGTACATGAGTATACAGCGTTAGAACCCGCTTTTATGTAATCCCTTTGAACACCAATAATAACCTCAGGATTCTCGATGGCCCACATTTCAGGACATACACCTTTTGGCATTCCTCTTTTTTGAAGCTCTGTCCCGGTTGCTCCATCAAGAATCATTACTTTTTCTTTCAAATAGTTAAAAAACTGTGTCTTATTCATAAGAATCAATCCCTTCTATTCCAGCTATTGCAATTACTGACTTTTCAGGTATCAGCATATATCTTTCGGTAATTTCAAGACCAAGTTTCTCTAAACCCAAAGTATCAAAAATCTTTTTCTGATTTATCAGTGGAAGATCCCCATATCCCGGGCTATATCTTGTTCTGGTCAGGGTTTTTCCCTCTCTCCTGATCAATTTGTTGATAAAGTCTACCATCCAGTTAAGAGCTGCATCCGCAGTCTGTGATGCGACAGAATCAAGAATTACTCCAACTGAAGCATCTCCGCTTTCAACTTCAGAATGAATTTTATCAGTTATCTCCTTACCAACGGTAGATGCCATTAAAACAACTTCAATACTGTTTTTTAACAGGTTTGAAAGGCTCTCACTTTCAAAAACCACTCCGTTTTCCAGCTTAACAAATTCTTTACCTTTTTGGACTATCTCAAATCTTGCAAACAAACCCCTGGTATTGCAAAGCAAAATACCCGTTTTTATAATCTCATTGAGCTTTTCTCTATATTCGTCACTAAAAACAGTAGTTGTCTTCTGATAACCAAGTCTTGTAAGAATCATCCCTTCGCTTGGCTTTGAAGGAATATACTCAAAATACTTGATTTTGCTGTTATCATACATATTTACCGCATCCCCGTTTTTTACTATGTAGTAACTATTATATATCAAAACAACAAAAAATCAATCCACCCGGTGATAAATGTAATTACTTAGGGATAACGAAAAAATAACATCCTATTCTCATATTTTGAAAACATTATCAAATCAAGTTTTTTCGTTATCTAGAGTATGAATTTATATTTTAGTCATACCTTAGATGTGTTCAATATAAATTAAAGTCAAAAAACAAAATGTAAAAAAACTATGACTTTTATATATTTGAATAATTGCTGTATATTTTTTATCAATTTAAAAGAAAATAACTATATAGATGACCAATAATAACTTATAAATTTGTATCACTTCAAGGTTATCTAAGTTAGGTGAACAACTTCTTTACTAATAATAAACTTAAGTTGTTCATCTAAAATGCTTGAAAAAAAGTCACTCTATCAAAAGAGACCAGGCTTTGTAATCAGTTATTGGTTCAAGGTCAAAAAACTATGAGAGGAGAGTATCTATGTCACAACTAAATCAACAGGAACTTCAAAATTTGAGACACCTTATAGGTTCTCACGAAACATCGGCAAAAAAACTTGATGCTTATGCTCAACAAGCTACAGACCCACAAATAAAACAAATGTTTCAAAAATCTGCACAGGACGCAAGAAACACAAAACAACAATTATTGTCATTCTTAAGTTAAGGAGGAATTTATTATGCAGGAAAAGGAAATGGTAAATGATTTACTATCACAGATCAACAGCAGCATAACAGGATATGCCAGCGTAATAGCACAGACTGAAAATCCTCAACTACGTCAGACCATACAACAAATCAGGAATAACTGTGAAACATTCCAGTATGACTTATTTAAGTTAGCAGAACAAAAAGGTTTTTATCAACCTGCACAGAAGGCCGATCAAGATGATATAACAATGGTTAAAAACCAGTTTAGTGGATCAATGTAATACTTATTGAAAATGATAAAGGCTGAAAAGTATTTAATATCGCTTTTCAGCCTTTACTTTTGATAGAAACATTACAGCGCCTTTGCAACGTGTTTCTCAGTTTTTACCACATGCCTGCTCCCATAATCAATTGGTCATACAATTCGCGGATTTCTTCATAAGCTTCGTTTTCAGAGCCTTCATTTTCTTCAAGATAATCGGTTAATTCGTCAATATCATTGATTCTGATATCCACACCTTCATCTTCAAGGATTCTGTTTATCTCATTAAATATATCCTTTTCTCCCAATTTTATCACCTCCTTATTCTAATCGGGAAGCTGTCTTTTATATGCTTCATTCGATATTTTGTCCATCTCATCTACAATTCCCTGCCTGTCTATCTCATTTGTATAAAATTCTTCATAATCATGGTAGCCGCCCATATCTTGCGGTGTATCCGATGACCCGTATTTAACAAGATCAAAAAATTGATCCATTCCCTCAAACTCGTCATCTTCTCTTTTGTTCAAATATTTCCTTCCCAGTGGCGCATCCCATATTAGCTCTTCAACAGGTCTCTGTCTGTCCAGATTTTCCATTGTAACCTCCTTGCTGGTTTCACAATCTATACATAGCCGTGTATAAGGCAGTGCTTTAAGTCTTTCGCTGTCTATTTCCTCTCCGCAGAAAGCACATTTTCCATAGGTTCCGTCATATATTCTTCCTAACGCATCATGTATATCCTTCAGCAAATGCTCCTCATGCACTTTAAGCGCGTTGTTTAATTCTACCTGAAAAAGAGCTGTCCCATGATCTGCAGGATGGTTATCATAATTTGACAACTCGTCCGGGTCATCTCTTTGCTGTTCTCCGGTTCCATGTGCTTTCATTGAATTTATTGTTCCCTCTATATCTTTTCCCTGGTTCATAAGCATTTTCTTAAAAAACTCCATTTGCAGGTTATCCATTTATAGTTTCCTCCTTAAGCAAATCTTTCTGAATAATTTAGCTAAAAAATTACAAAATAATGCTTAAATCAATTGAAACTTAAATTTTTTATAATATAATAAAGGTTAGTGAAAGTATTATTTCCAATTTTCTACCATACTATTTATTATCAAATAGCCTTAGAAGAATAAAATCAATGGAAGTTGTATTCTTCACATTATTATGTTTATACAAAACAACAATTTTTATAGGAGGTTTATCATGGAATACAATATCGATATTGGAGTTTTTGGTGGTTCGGGTTTTTATTCCTTTTTGGAAAATGTTGAAGAAATTGAAGTAGATACACCTTATGGGAAACCAAGCGACAAATTTGCAATTGCCACTTTTGAAGGAAAGAAAATAGCATTTTTGCCTCGCCATGGCAAAGCCCACCACCTTCCCCCCCACATGATCCCCTACAGAGCAAATATATATGCTATGAAACAACTCGGAGTAAAGAAAATATTGGCTCCAACTGCTTCGGGAAGCCTTCAGGCCGAAATTAAACCCGGTGATTTTGTAATTTGTGATCAGTTTATTGATAGAACCAGCGGCCGTAAAGATACATTTTTTGACGGACCCGAAACAAAACACCCCAGTCCGGCTCATCCATATTGCTCCGAGCTTAGAAAACTGGCAATTCAAGCCGGCAAAGACCTTGGAATCACCGTTCACGAAAAAGGAACAGTGGTCGTAATACAGGGACCGCGTTTTTCTACAGTTGCAGAAAGCCGCTGGTTTAACAAGATGGGTTGGGAAGTAATAAATATGACCCAATATCCTGAATGTTATCTAGCCAGAGAAATGGGAATCTGCTATGCCAACATATCTTTAATAACCGACTATGATGCCGGTCTTGAAGGCCGCGATGACATTCCACCGGTTACTGAAGAAGAAGTGCTGAAAGTATTTGAAAGCAATAACGAAAAAGTCAAAAAGCTTTTATTTGAAATTATAAAGAGAATAGATTTAACTTCCGGCAACTGCAAATGCCGTTAAGGAATAAATACTTCTTCTATATTGAGCGCGATAAAGTTTTTACATCGCACTTCAATTTCCTTAATACAATATCACTATCACGAAAATCAAATTTTCCAATATATGATCATTTTCGTGATTTATATTAAAATAGATCAGGAGAAAAGATATGAGAACTTTAGAGTTTTGCAACGGGATATTAAAGCTCGTTGATCAGACTAAACTTCCTTTAGAACGTAAAATAGTCGAATTGTCAACATATGAAGAAATAGCAGATGCAATCAAAACCATGATCGTCAGGGGCGCCCCTGCAATTGGAGTTACAGCTGCATACGGAGTAGTTGTTGCTGCAAATTCCATCGACGCTACTTCAACCGAACAATTCTTTGATAAGCTAAAAAAAATTTGTGACTTAATTAAGAGCACTCGTCCAACGGCAGTAAACCTGTTCTGGGCTGTTGACAGGGTATACAACAAAGCTCTTTCCAACAAGGACAAACCTATTGCACAAATAAGAGAAATCATTGAAGCCGAAGCAAGTCTTATGGAAAAGGAAGATATCGAATCAAACAGAGCAATTGGAAAATTTGGAAATGAATTGATAAAAGAGAATTCTACCATACTTACACACTGCAATGCAGGAGCACTGGCTACATGTGATCATGGAACAGCACTGGGAGTTATACGTTCTGCCCATGAAGCAGGCAAAAATATAAGCGTCTTCGCCGATGAAACAAGGCCATATCTTCAGGGTTCAAGGTTGACTGTCTGGGAACTTATGGAGGACAATATACCAGTTACCCTGATATGCGATAACATGGCAGGACATTTTATGAAGGAAGGCTTAATCAGCTGTGTTATAGTTGGTGCAGACAGGATAGCCTTGAACGGAGATACCGCAAACAAAATAGGAACATACTCCGTTGCCGTTCTTGCAAAGGAAAACAACATCCCCTTCTATGTTGCCGCTCCTATCTCCACAATTGACTTTTCCATTGACAGCGGAGAAAAAATTCCCATCGAAGAAAGAAGCGGAGATGAAGTTACCCACATTAAAGGCATCAGGATAGCACCAGAAGGAATTAAAGTCAGAAATCCTGCATTTGATGTAACACCTAACAAATACATTTCTGCAATAATAACTGACAAAGGTATTATATACCCACCTTTTTACGAAAACATAATCAAATATAAGAACATGTGAAGTATACCAACTACTATGGCAAAACATGAAACAGCTTTGGAAGTGTAAATCTCCAAAGCTGTTCTGTATTTAATACACTCAATAATTTATAAGACATGCTGTCAAACTGATTAATCAAAGTGAAGAAAAATACGCACCCTCTGAAAGCATCTTACGAAAGATCCGCAATTGCCCTTTTTATAAGCTCTTCGTCATCAATGGTGCACTGAATTACTTCCCCGATTTTTCTTCTCGGAAGAATAAATGTTAGTTTGCTTCCCTTTATTTTCTTGTCATAAAACATCTGATTATAAACCTTATCAACATCTATACCATCAAGCCTGACCGGCAGACCTATCTTTTTTAATGTTTCCTTAACCTTATCCACCAGGCTCTCATCGACCATTTCAAGGTACTGTGCCATTTTAAACGCACCTACCATACCTAATGCAACACACTCACCATGAAGTAATTCAAAATTCATAACCGTTTCTATAGCATGGCCTATTGTGTGTCCAAAGTTTAAGTTTGCTCTCAAGCCACTTTCCTTTTCATCCTTCTCAACAACGTTTCCTTTTATTGCACAATTCATCTTTGCAAGGTATTGCAGCACACCTTCATCAAAGCTGAAAATCTTGTTCACATTGTAATCTATGTATTCAAAGAAATCAGGATCCTGTATTATACCATGCTTCACTACTTCTGCAAGACCTGCCTGAAGCTCCCTTTTAGGTAGTGTTTTAAGTGAGTTTACATTAATGTAGACAAGCCTTGGCTGGTAAAATGCTCCGATAATGTTTTTACTGTCATTAAAATCAACACCGACTTTTCCACCGACACTGCTGTCTGATTGAGCAAGCAACGAGGTCGGAACCTGGACAAAATTTATACCTCTTAAGAAAGTAGCAGCCGCAAATCCCGTAATATCGCCTACCACTCCACCGCCAAGAGCAATAAGGGTTGCGCTCCTGTCCAGCTTTAAATCTATTAGAAATTTGTAAATTTCCCGGATGTTCTCAAGGTTTTTGCTCTTTTCCCCTGCCGGTATTACAAATTTATGAATTTCACAATCATAATCCTTCAAGGATTCAATACACAGATCCGACTGTTGCTTTTCTACATTTGTATCGGTTATTAAAACCATTTTTCCCCTTAGTTTTGCACTTTGTAAACTTTTTCCCAACTCACTGTAATCAGTTGTTATGTAAATCGGGTAACTTCGCTCGTTTAAATTAATGTTCAACTTAATCAATTAATTTTGTCACTCCTCACCTTATTGCCAAAGACATTTCATTTAGTTTGTTAACACTATACAATAGGTTTAAAACATCAGCTAAAGCTTTCTGTTATTTGTATGTTTATACTTCATGGTCATCAATTATTGATCTCAACACTTCAAGCTGTGAATGAAGAAGTGCTTCTGCCTTACTCTTATAAACATGCAGCTTTTTCTTTGTATCTTCATATTCAAACTTTATCTTAATAACTTCCTGGTTGGCATCATTAATTATCTTCTGAGCCTTAATTTCTGCTTCTTTAACTAAATTTTCAGCTTTCTGGTATCCATTTTTCTTAATATCTTCACTGGTTTGTTGCGCAACAATCAGGGTATTCTGCAAGGATTCCTCAATACTTTTATAGTGCTGTATAGCTTGATTCAAGGATTCGAGTTTATCCTTAAGTTCTCGGTTTTCGTGAATATAAGCAGTATAATCCTCAATAATTTTATCAAGTACTCCATTGACCATATCTTCACTATATCCACCTACTACACTCTTCTTAAAGGTAAGGTTCTGTAAATCATTAGGAGTATAATTCATTCCAAACACCTCTTTATATAAATTTCTTTAAATAAACGCTTATCCTATCTTTTCTAGTAGTTTTCCCTATTTCCTGCAGCACAACCCGACCTCTTCCTCTGATGGAAATTACATCTCCCTCTTTTACCAATTTAGTCAGACTTGGTGTAGTTTCCCAGTTCAGATTGACTTTTTCCGCTCTTATAAAGTTGGCAACCTTACTCCTTGAGATCCCAAAACCTGCACTTGCGATTGAATCAAGCCTTAAGGATGCTACCGTTGTCCGGATGTCCTTTACTTTTGGCTCATAAGCTTTGAGGTTCTCTATATCTATGTACTCAACCTGAACTCTTACATTTCCCACCTTATCTAAATTGTACCTGATAAAATCTGCTATATCATTATGCACAATTACCAAACAGTGTTCATCCTTAACAAGAATGTCTCCAATTTTTTCCCTTTTAATTCCCAGTCCCATTAAAGAACCAAGGTAATCTCTGTGAGTTATATTTTCCCTATGTATTAAACTTATCTTTATGGCTTTAAAAAGGCCGGCTAATTCCGGCTCGCGATTTTCAGACATATTACTGGGGCAGAATGCCACTATAGCCCTTTCTGCCCCATCATAGCCTCCATAAAATAAATAATTCTCAACGTTACCCGCTTCTAAACACTTTGATACGACACTTTGAAGGTGTGGATCCAAAAAATCTGTAATGGTCAGTTTATTGGTCTTTTCCGACAAAAAAAACCTGTCGAGAACTTTTGACACAATTAATTTATCTTCACTTTTTGTTACCTTTCTGATTACTTCTTCCCTGTTCATATATATGCATCCATTGTTTAGGGATAATGAAAAACCAACTTACTGCTTTGAATCGTGAAAAGACCATCAAATCAAAATTTTTCATTGTCCCAAGTAATAACTTATTTTTTAGTCGTACCTTCCCTAAATATCAGGTTATCTCCGTGTCCTTTGTACACCCTGAATTTACAAAAGGCCCATCAACATTCTTCTTGCCACTTCTATGATTAAAAAAACAATCAACGGAGATATGTCTATCATAGAGTTCCTGCCAAAGGAAGATTTTTCAACCATAGCCCTGACAGGACTTAAAACCGGCTCTGTCACCTGGTTTAAAATCACAATTAAAGGATTATCCCTTGAAATATTAGGTATCCACGATAAAACAGCCCGGATTACTAATGCTATTTCGATTACATAAAGTAGTAAATCTAGCGCTCTTATTAGAGTATACATCTGAATCCTCCATTATTTCGCCCAGGGGAAAGCTGTCTTACTTGCTATCTCTCCTTTAAAATCTCCCATAATATCAACATTATACGGAGCCACTATAAATATTTCGTTAGAAACTTTTTGAATAGATCCATCGAGAGAGTAAACAGATCCGCTCAAGAAATCTATAATCCTTTGGGCAAGATCCTTTTCAAGCCCTTCAAGGTTGATCACTATAGGCTTTTTATTCTTCAAGTGGTCACATATGTCCTGTGCGTCATTAAAATTCTCCGGCTGCATAACAACAACTTTGAATTGTGATGAAGAATGAATATTTACAACCTTTCCCGGGGAAGTTTTTTTACTGATTGTCTGAATAAATTGAGGCTTTTCAACCTCTTCTTTAACTTCCTCTTCTTTTTCCATTAACTCTTCGTCTTCTTCCTCTGTCTCCCAGCCAACAAAATTGAGCACCTTGTTAAATAATTTTGACATACTAAATTACCTCCTGTTTATCTTTTGTGTAATATTTTTTTAACGTATCTAAAGATACTGACGTTCTCCAAACAACGCAGTACCTATTCTTACCATATTTGCTCCTTCTTCAATTGCAATTTCATAGTCATTGCTCATTCCCATGGAAAGAAATTCTATAACTATATTATTAATATTTTCCTTTTCAATGTCAATAGACAATTTACGCAAACCAGAAAAAACATTCCTCACTGTTTCAGGATTCGAAGTGTAAGGAGCCATTGTCATAAACCCTCTGATCCTTACATTTTGCAAATTGGATATCCTCTCAATCAACTCTTTCGCATTATCCGGTGAGACACCAAATTTTGATTGCTCCCCGGAAATATTGACCTGAACCAAGATATCAACTACTTTTCCAATCTTTTGTGCTCTGCTATGTATCTCCATTGCAAGATCATACCGATCTACCGAATGAATCATTTTTACTTTATCCACAATGTATTTTACCTTATTTGTTTGAAGATGTCCAATTAAATGCCAATTGCAATCTCTATTAATAATATCGTATTTTTCCAACAATTCCTGAACCCTATTTTCTCCTAATTCAGTAATTCCCTCATCAACCGCTCTGACAATCTTATCCGGAGTAACCGTTTTTGAGACAGCAATCAGCGTGATATCCTCAGGCTTTCTCCCACTTTTTATAGCAGCCCTCTCAATTTTTTGTCTGATAATTTCCATATTCTTTTTTATATATTCAAAATTTTCACTCATCAGTTTATTGTCTGCCCTTCCTCAATATTAACCGGATTTACTATATAGCTTGAATATAAGTTAACAGAGTAGTCCTCCGGTTTTATATCACCATTTTCGACTATAGCAAACTCTTCATTTTTTCCTATAATTTTAACTTTTACGAATCTTGCCCTGTTAGCCTTCACCAGACCAAGTTCTGCGGATTTTTTTGCATAATCTATATTAACCAGACTTCTAAGCGGAACCTTAAACCCTTCGTATTTGCTCTTTATCAGGTCAATATTGACCTTTCTCAATGCTGCCGTTTCACTAAGAGCATTGCTTACCCTGATTGCAAGTATGCTCTTTCCTCCTAAATCATCCGATCTGTAAAACACATCACCTTTCATCACCTTGTCAAATTCATTAAGCCTGATTTCTACTATACCATCAACTTTAAATCCATTTGCTTTCTTTGTATCAACAGATAAAACCAGATAGTATTCAATTCCTGTTATAATTTTTGCAAAAGGTTTATTTGCCTCTACACCCAATTCTTCAATGTCCTTTTGGATTCCTCTTGCTTCAATACTTTCAATATCCTGTAATGTGTATTCACTAATCTTCTCAGGACTTAAAATTTCTTCATAGCCGTCCACCATGTAAGATACTACACCGGAAAAAGTTGTCCTTATATCTTTTGTATTGGCGCTAATCCTTTGCTGCAAATTTTCTTTCTCATCTAAGAGACCTTTTATATGAGCATCTGGTGAACTCAAACTGCCCGCAATTACAGCTTTTTTCTGGATAAGCCCATCAACTTCCCTTTTTATTTCCTTGACTTCCGATAATGCGTTAACATTACTAGTGTTGATTACCAGCTTTAATTTCTCCTCAATTTCTTTGTCAAGCTTCTCCAGGTCATCTGAGAATAACTCCAGATTTTCATTTCTCTTTTTCTGTGCATCTATTATTCTCAAATCCAACTGTTTTAATTCTTCAAGAAGTTTTTCCGAAGAGCCGTTCAGTACCGTAGCTATTCTTTCATTGGCCTTAACCTTTTCACCTTCATTTATTTCCTTGATGCATTTGCCCCCTATAGCTGAATTCATAACAACCTCATTCCGTACTATAACCGCATCAACATTTATGGAATCTTCAATTTCACCCATTCTGACAATATCTGTTGTTACATTTTTTCCATAGACCCAGAATATCAAAGAAGGGATATATAAAAGCAAAAATAAAACTATTAAAATACTTCCAAGCTTTATTCTCCTTGTAGTTGCTGATTTTTCTATTTCAGCCAAATTGAACCCTCCCAACCAAGAAAATTCGCTTCGTTAATTCCCTGTCTTGTCCGAGAGAAAGCCTGTATTCCCCCAACGGACGCAAACTAAATATTTACAAGCGACTTATCAAGCATCTTCTGAATTGCTATCGTGATTCCAAGCTTTACATGTTCATATACAAGACCACCCTGCATATAAGCAATATATGGAGGTTTTATAGGTGCATCGGCACTGAGCTCAATAGATGAACCCTGGATAAATGCACCCGCAGCCATTATTACAGGGCTATCATATCCAGGCATGTCCCATGGTTCAGGCGTAACATATGAATCCACAGGTGACCCCTTTTGAATCCCCTGACAAAACGCTATAAGGCTGTCCGGATTATTAAACTTAACTGCTTGAATAATATCACCACGCGCACCTGTTATATCCGGGCTGGTTTCAAAGCCAAGCCTTTTCATAACTGCACAGCAGAGAACTGCACCTTTGAGGCTTTCTCCCACGACGTGAGGTGCAAGGAAAAGTCCCTGAAACATAGACCTGTTGTGTCCTAAAGACGAGCCCACCTCTTTACCTAGCCCCGGCGTAGTAAGTCTATATGCCGCCTTATTTACACAATCCCTGCTTCCAACTATATAACCGCCTGTTTGTGCCAATCCACCTCCAGGGTTTTTTATAAGAGAACCCGCCGCAAGATCTGCGCCTGCCTCTATTGGCTCACGTTCCTCAACAAACTCACCATAGCAGTTGTCAACCAATACAATTATATCACTTTTTTTGCCTTTTATAAACGATATAGTCTTTTCTATATCCTCAATCAAAAGTGATTGTCTCCATGCATAGCCTCTAGACCTCTGAATAAGCACCATTCTTGTCCTGTCATTTATAGCATTACCGATTGCTTCTAAATCAGGCTCACCATTTGCCTTAAGTTCAACCTGTGAATATGTAACTTTGAATTCCTTAAGGGAACCTCCACCTTCACCCCTAATACCTATTACCTCTTCCAACGTGTCATAAGGCTTGCCTGTTGCACAAAGAAGTTCATCACCCGGTCGTAAAATACCATACAGGCACAAAGCCAAAGCATGAGTTCCTGACACTATCTGGTGTCTGACAAGAGCATCCTCAGCCTTAAATACATCTTTATACACATTGTCTAAAACCTCTCTGCCTTTGTCATCGTAACCATATCCTGTAGTACCTGGAAAATGGGTATCACTCAAATTATTTATCTGCATGGCACGGATTACTTTCAACTGGTTGAATTCCTTTACCCGGTCAATTTTCTGGAATTCATTCTTTGCCTCTTCCTGTGCAAGATTTATACATTCTAAAACTTTGCTTTCTATATTAAATTCTTCCTTTAAAAAATTCTTTATCATTTTATCAGCATTTCCTCTCATTAACTCAATCTTACAAATCGTAAAATATAGCGCTAGTGTATATTTTTATTTTTTCATTCGTGTTTTCTATATTATTTAAGAAATATCTTTTGTATCACATAGTCTATTTTAACATATAAATCAGTTAATTCAAGCTTTTGATATCTATTTACCTTCACCTTTTTCCAGTCTCAATATCCTCCACTCATAGGGCTTAAGTGAATTCTTAATTACACATCCATCAATTCTGAAAGTTCCTCCTTGCAATAGGTCGTACGCATAACCTGTATCACTGTCTATATGTCCTATATACACACTTCCATTTGCCTTGGTGTGAGTTGTATTCATAAGTATTACCAGAAACTCCTTCTCAGTTTGTCTCCCATAGGCCAGAATACCGTGATTTCCATTGACATTGAGATCAACATAACGTCCTTTTCTTAAGGCCTCGCTTTCTTTCCTCATGGTTATCAGAAAACGGTACAATTTAAGCAGGTCGGTATTCCATTGACTGCTGTCCCAGACCATAGGCCTCCTACAGTCAGGATCCGACTCACCTTTCATTCCTATTTCATCTCCATAATAGACTAAAGGAACTCCGGGAAAAGTAAACTGAAAAACTACTGCAAGCTCAAAACGTTTTTCGCAGTCCTTGCACAATGTAAGAAACCTTGGAGTATCATGGGTACTTATTACATTTACCATGCTGTTTAGTACTCCTGTCTTAAAGTTCATTAAATAGCCGCTAATTCTCTGTTTAAACAGTGTACAACTTATAGATCTGTATGCAAACAAATCATTTATCAAGGACTTCAGAGGATAATTTATAACAGAATCAAACTGGTCACCGTCAAGCCAGGACGAAGCTTCATCAAATATTTCTCCCACAAATACAATATCGTTCTTTACTGTTTTTAATTCTCTTCTAAGACCTCTCCAGAATTCCCGGTCTATCTCGTCAGCAACATCAAATCTCCAGCCGTCTATATTAAACTCAACCGTCCAGTACTTCAATACATCCACCAGGTATTTAACCACCTTGGGGTTTGATGTATTAAGCTTGGGCATTCCACCAAAGAACGAAAAACATTCATAATTGGGTTTAGAACTTTGGGAAACAGGAAAAGAATCTATATAAAACCAGTCCTTATAAGCCGACCCGGAGCCATTTGCCAAAACATCCCTAAAGGCGAAAAAATCACTTCCGGTATGGTTTAATACCGCATCAAAAATAACATTAATTTTTGATGCATGACATAAATCTATAAACTCCTTAAGCTGCACCTTGTCACCTAAAATCGGGTCTACTTCATAATAGTCATTTATATCATATCTGTGATATGATCCGGATTTAAAAATGGGATTAAGATAAATACTGCTCACACCCAAGTTCCTGATATACTCAAACTCCGATATCATACCACCAAGATCCCCACCATAATAACCCCCGTATGGGTTTGTCCCGGCATCCTTCCTTTTAAATCTATCCGGAAAAATCTGATATATCACAGTATTTTCAAACCATTCAACGCTTTTAATAACGTCCTTCGAGCATATGTAAGAAAAGGAAAAGTGCCCCCATGCCGGCCTGTGCTTGTGAAATCCGTTCTGATTGTACCAAACTGCCTCATATGCATCCTCAAGATAAAACATATATTTAAATCGTTTAATTCCAACACAAAGCCTGACTTCATAATAGTCGAACAACTCATCCGAAGCTGCTTTTTCCATAACCTTTTTTCCCTTTATCGATGAATCATACTTTTCTTCGTAGTAAACAATACACACAGACATTTCGTTCTTGCGGGTTCTTATCCTTATTACAAGCGTATTGTTATCCACCCCAAAGGCATATTCACTGTATTGTTTGTGAAATACTGCTTCCTTTAACATTTTTACCTCGCTTATTGTTAATTTAGCTCATCTATGAATTTAGATCGGAATTTATGCGTTTAGTAAATTAGAAGCACATTTTAGAAGCACAGTAAAGAATTGCATTTAATCCTATTTACAAATATTTTATGTATTAACAATACTATGATATCACAAATCGGGGTAAATTTAAACAAGCGACCGATTGCAAATCTTATTGTACAAAAGTGTAAATCCAACAAATCAGATACTTGAATTTTATTGTCGAATATATTATCATTCAAAAAAGGGTGATTGAACTTGATTATAAAATATACTGCCGATAATAACGATAGTGGCAAGGCTGTAAAATACATATTGAAAAGCAGGCTGAATATTTCGGAAAGATTGATAAAAAAGCTCAAATATCAGAGCAAAATATTGTTAAATGGGCAACCTGTATTTGTCAATGTCATTGTAAATTGTGGCGACATTTTAGAAGTTGAAATCGAATATGATGAAGAGGCAGAAGACCTGGTTCCGCAGGATATTCCCATAGATATTATTTATGAAGACGATTGTCTTATTGTTATAAATAAATCTGCCGATATAGTTGTTCATCCAACCTGTGCACACCCTGATGGAACCCTTGCTAATGCCGTGGCATTCCATCTTAAAAAAAGCGGGATCATAAAGAAAATACGGCCGGTTATCAGGCTTGACAGAAATACCACCGGTATTATCATATTTGCAAAAAATTCTTTTTCCCAGGAATTTCTGATTCGACAAATGAACAGTAAATCCTTCGTTAAGGAGTATATAGGAATTGTGCACGGTATCGTAAAAAGCCCGGCTGGAACTATAAATCTACCTATCGAACGCAAAGAAGGCAGTATAATGTTAAGGCACGTTTCTCCATCAGGAGACCGTTCCGTAACACATTTTGAAACCGTAGAACTGCTAAACAACTCCTCCCTGCTAAAATTCCGTCTAGAGACAGGAAGAACCCACCAGATAAGAGTCCACTGCCAGGCCATTGGTCACCCCTTGGTTGGAGATACCCTGTATCCGTATCTGGACACTTTCCAAACCTCTGAAATCCGCATGCAGATTAACGGTGATAACATATATTATGAAATTGGAAATGGAATTCCTGTTTATACAGATGCTATTACCCAAAACCAAAAATCCCTTGCAGAGCCTGGTATTATTGAAAGGCAAGCACTTCACTCCTATAAAGTGGAGTTTTTACATCCCCTGACAGGAAAAAATCTTCAACTCGTTGCGCCCATTCCGAAGGACATTAATAACGCTGTGGAAATATTAAGAAAATAGTCATCAAATTATTTACACAACTTCATAATAATGCTATTATAGTACTTGCTTTCCGACTTATACAAGGCCACAGAAGCACCCTGATAAGGATGTCAAAAAATATCCGAAACTTCAATATATTTAAAACTGGAGGGAGTCTTAAGTGGAAATTCTCAAAGACAGGTACACCATTACAGAATTAAGTGAGCGTCTTGGAATAACCGACCACGCATTAAGGTATTATGAAAAGGAGTTTAACCTGAGCGTTCCAAAGGATAGCAGAGGCAGGCGATATTACACACCGGAATATGCCAACTTAATGTTTCAGATAAAAACCATGCGTGATGATGGTCTTGAGATTAAAGCCATCAAAAAAATATTCGAGTCTGAAAACACTATAATTGAGCCACCACCTGTTGTATCAGAAAACGAGGTTAATATGCTTGCTCCTTTTAATGCAAACGAAAATATTATCGATATCAAGAATTTTTTCAATGACTTCGGCGACCGTCTTACTCTTAGTTTCTCAACGGAAGTAGCTACTGCAAGAGAGCAGATAAATATGGAACTTAACAAAACCAAACTTGAACTTGGAGCTTGTGTTGAAAATAACATAAGAAAAATTGAAAACAAATTGGACAAGCATTTCGAAAATGTAGACCGTTCCTTAGGATTATGGCGTGAAAGAAACAAAGGGGGTTTTTTCAACCGTCTTTCAAAAATAATGTCTAAAAGGAAAACAATGTAGAGCAGTCTGATGTTTTGTGCCGCATAAACTTCTTGGCATCAAGACCACAAACATAATAATACTTGTTCGAACAAACTCCAAAAATTAAGCATATCACAGTTGACTATATAAATCGTGAAAATGATTTTACAAGGACAAATTAGTACTGTGGTATGCTTGGTATTAATATAAAATTCTTCTTTAAAAGTTTGTTTTTACAAACTTTTAGAAAATATTGTTCCGCTGTTTGCAGCAACAAAACCTAATACTTTGATTGCAGCTTCCGCTAATCAATTAAAGCATTGAAAATACTGTTTGTGTAACTGAATCCAACGAAACCTGCTTCTCAACAGCACCCAACTCATAAGCCACCCTGGGCATTCCATATACAACACATGACTGTTCATCCTGTCCTATCGTCCGCGCCCCGCTTTTTCTCATAGAAAGCAAGCCTTTTGCGCCATCGCCTCCCATGCCTGTCAGTATTACACCTATTGCATTTCTGCCTGCTACCTTGGCAACAGACTCAAACAGGACATCCACTGAAGGGCAGTGCCCATTTACCTTCTCACCTTTAAAGCATTCAACTGTGTAAATATTTCCTACCTTTTTAAGCCTCATCTGATAATCCCCAGGAGCAATAAGAACTCTTCCCGGATAGACCCTGTCACCATTTACCGCTTCTTTAACTTCCATTGGACATGAATTATTCAGTCTTTCCGAATACATTCTTGTAAAGACCGGCGGCATATGCTGCACTATTACCGTCCCAGGAATATCTTTCGGCATGGATTTTAAAACACTATAGATTGCTTCGGTTCCACCGGTTGAAGCACCTATTGCCAGTATTTTTTCCATTTTACTGCCATCCGTATTCACATATTCCCTGTTAACCGGCATTTCGCTCTTCCACTGTCCAACTTTTGCGGTAGATGCAATTTTAATCTTTATTATTAGTTCATTTATAAATGATTGCAAACTTAACTGACTATTCATATTAGGCTTAGTTACAAAATCAACAGCACCCGTATTTAAAGCATTGAACACATTATCACTCACAGCACTTACAACTACTACAGGAATAGGATACTGGGGCATCAGACGCTTTAAAAATTCAATGCCGTTCATTTTAGGCATCTCAACATCAAGTGTCATTACATCAGGTTCGCACTCAATTATTTTATCCCTTGCACTATATGGATCTGACGCTGTTCCTACAACCTCAATAGCAGCATCCTGAGCAATTTTATTGGCTAACGTTTCCCTAAAAAGCAGTGAATCATCAACTATCAAAACTTTTATTTTTCGTCGAATATTTGTTTTTTTTAGTTCCATGTCAACTATTCCTTTCTATATACTGCAGGCATTATGTATTTATATTTCGTTTCTTCACGGTTTAATGATTCAGAGTGTCCAATAAAGAGATATCCTCCATACTCCGTGAGTTCATAAAACCTTTTTACCAACTCTCTTTTTGTTTGAGAATCAAAATAAATCATTACATTCCTGCAAAATATTACATGAAACTTTTTTTTGAAGGGAAAAGATGTATTCATGAGATTGAATATCCTAAAAATCACCTCTTTTTTTATATTGTCGGTAACAATACTGTTTTCATTATCAAACCTCTCAAAATATGAGCTTCTCCACAATTTAGGAACAGCTTCCAGGCTTTCATTTGAATAAACACCCTTTTGTGCTTCCCCCAATACTCTTGTGGATATATCCGTTGCGAGAACTTTAGTATCCCACATTTCTTTCTCCTCGTACCTAAAAAAATCTGCAATAATCATGGCAAGCGTATAAGGCTCTTCTCCGGAAGAGCAACCGGCACTCCATATTCTTAAATCCTTTGAAGTCTTTAACTGTTCATACCAATATGGGAGCACATTATTTTTAAATAATTGAAAATGCTCCGGTTCTCTCATAAAATATGTATGATTGGTTGTAATCTTGCTTACAAGTGTTCTGATAGCTTCTCCGGTTTTCTCTTTCATCACATAGTCTATATACTCGGAAAAACTGTTAAAATTCATTTCTAATAAGACGTTCTGAAGACGCCCGACAACCAGAGCTTTTTTTTTCTCGCTTAAATTTATTCCATAATTTGCCTTAATATATTCCGTGAGTCTGATAAATTCCCTATCTGTTATAGTCAGCATATTTTTCACCACTAATATGTTTTTTATTAAAACCTATATTGAAAAGCATTACACAATTCTCGCCAGGCTTTCGCAATCCTCGTCGCTTAGAATCTTTTGGCAATCCAATAAAAGTTTTACGTCATCGCCCACTTTTCCAACTCCTTTAATATACCTGTTATTAAACCCTGTGTTTATATCAGGAGGAGGTACAATATCATTATCTGTAATTGTTATGACTTCAGCCACACTATCCACAATAAGCCCCACTGAGACGTCACCTATATCAACTACAATAATACATGTTCTATCGTTGTATTCTCTAGGTTCTTTTTTGAATCTCAACCTGACATCTAAGACCGGAATTATCTTTCCCCTAAGATTAATTATTCCTCTTATATAATCTGGCAATTCGGGCACTTCTGTTATCTTCTGGATATTTATTATCTCGGTTACATACTTGATTTCAATTCCATAAACTTCTTTTCCTATAGCAAAAGTCAAGAATCGTCCTTTTTGAGTGTCTTCTACAAGTTCATTCAATTCATCTAATACTTCAGCCATGTGTAAAACCTCCATTATAATTATTAATTAACATTAAGTGCTGATTAACATAATAAAACTCTGGAATATTATTTTGTTTATCGGCAAAAATCATAGGATGTTCAATAGCACTAGCTGATAAGCTCGTCGATATCGAGTATAAGACTGATATCACCATTTCCCAAAAGGGTACATCCGGCTATACCCCGTACTTTTCTTATGTATTTAGGCAATGCTTTTACAACAACCTGCTGTTCTCCTAAAAGAGCATCCGCAAAAATACACATTCTATTACCGGAGTTTTCTACCATAATCATTATGCCCTCAGTAAGGTTTTCCACTTCTGAATTAATACTATAATGCCTCTGAAGCCTCAGTACAGGATAACATTCTCCTCTTACCATTATCATTTCATTGCCCTGTTCGTCTTCTATTACCGCCTCATTCCTGACTCTGAAAGACTCAAGTATTGATACCGTAGGAATTGTGTACTTGCTGTGTCCTACTTCAATTATCATTCCATCTATAATTGCCAGTGTCAGTGGAAACTTAATGATGATGGTGGTCCCTTCTCCTGGAATACTATCTATGTGTACCGTGCCACCCAACATTTCAATATTTTTTGTAACAATATCCATTCCTACTCCACGCCCTGAAAACTCTGTAACATTCTCTTTTGTAGAAAACCCGGGTAGGAATATAAATGAATAGATCTCTCTGTCAGTCAATTCACTTTCAGGCTTTCGAATGAGATCGTTTGCTCTGGCTCTTGAAAGAATTTTATCTCTATCCAGGCCTTTTCCATCGTCTTTTACAATTATCCAAACTTCCCCACCTGCATTTTTGGCTTCTAAAACCAGTTTTCCTGTGGGAGACTTTCCGTTCTGGATTCTCTCTTCAGACTTTTCAATCCCGTGGTCTATGGAGTTTCTTATCAAGTGTATCAATGGATCACTAATACGCTCAATTATGTTTTTATCAACTTCAGTTTCTTCTCCTATAATTTGAAGTTCAACAGATTTGTCAAGTTTTTTGCCCATATCACGTACAATTCTGTTCATCTTTTGAAAAGTCATTGACAAAGGCACCATACGTATTGACATGACAATATCCTGAAGCTCGCTAGTTATTTTATTAAGCTGTCGTGCCGCCTTATTAAAGTTATTCAATTCCAGTCCGTTGAGATCCGGATTTTGTGTAACCATTGCTTCGGATATGACCAACTCGCCTACAAGATCCATAAGCAGATCAAGTTTGCCTATATTAACACTTATTACACTCTGTTTTCCGGTGTTTTTTACATTTTCCCTTGTATTCTCTTTCTCCGATTTAATTTCTTTTGGGCTATTAATATCGCCGGTCTCTTTACTATTAATCGGATCCTCCAGATTAATAGTTCTTAGCGAATCGGATATTTTTGTATCTTTATCCTGTTCTCCCGCATCCTCTTTATTGTTGTTTATAGTAAAATCATCCAAAGCATCATCCGTCAGATATAACTTCAAATCCTTAAGTAAAATAGTCTTGCTTAGTTGTTCTTTTACCTCATTTAATCCCAGGTCAGTTTTAAAGACAACCTTGAATCCCTCATTCCGGATAATCTGGGAAGTATCACTATTTTCCATAACATCCCCCGGAAAATATGTGATTACTTGAGCTATATCTTCCAAATCATGGACAACTGAAAACGCCCTTATGTTTTCCATCTCACATCCGTCTTCAAAGAAAAAGATTGCCTCATATTTGTTAGCCATGGTAACCTGAGCACTTTTGTCAGAACTCACATAATATTTCTGATCTGAGCTTTCGTTTTTCTTATTAATCCCATCGTCTCCCGACTCATTTTTCGAATCATTTTCAGAAGGATTTTCTTCTTTAATATGTTTGAGGTATTCATTGACTTTCAATTTCAACTCGTCAGAACTTCCATCGGGCTGAAATCCATTTTCAAGCTTTTGTGTTTCACTTTTAATGAAATCCACACACTCAAACACCAGATCTATAATTTTAGAAGATTCAACATTCTTTGGTCTCTCTTCCCTTAGAAAAAAGAATAAGTCCTCCATGGAATGAGCAAGTGATGAGATGTTGTCAAACATCATCATAGCAGATGAACCTTTTATGGTATGCATAATTCTGAAAATCTCATTAATAGATGCTTCAAATCCGCTTTCTTTTTCACAGAGAAGGAGCGACTGCTCAAGTTGGTCAATTAACTGATAAGTCTCAAAAATAAACAATTCCAGCATCGGCTCACGGTCCATATTATTTGCCAAAATAAATCACCTCGGATTCTTAAAGTCTGGCCTAATGCACTTACTATCAAAAAAGCTTTGAGTACTATTCACTTTAAAGCTTCGCAAGAGTTGAAACGACATACTCTTCCTTAAAAGGCTTTACAATGAATCCCTTTGCTCCCGATACAATAGCTTCCTTTACAAAACATTCCTGGCCCATTGATGAAATCATTACTATCTTTGCATTGGGATCAAATTCTTTTATCATTTGTACAGCTTTTATTCCATCACATAGAGGCATTGTAATGTCCATAGTAACAATATCCGGATTCATTTCCTTATACTTACTCACTGCAACCAAACCGTTTTCCGCCTCACCTACGACTTCAAAACCATTTCTCTCAAGCATCATCCTTAATGAAGTTCTCATGAAGGCTGCGTCGTCAGCAACAAGAACACGTTTCATGTTTTCACACTCCAATGCAATTTGTATTTTCAATTATTAATCGGAAAAAATGAGCATAATCTGAATAGGAAAATAAAATATTTACCTTTGTAGTTTGCAAAAACTATTATTTTACTTTATACTTTAATTAACCAAAGGCTATATTTCATTATTAATATCTAATAATCATGTCGAGGTAATAATTATGCTGAATTTTCTTGGTATTGGAAGCGCATTTAATACCGCTTTAGGCAACACCAGTGCCTTCATTAAAAAGCACAACAGTATTCTTTTATTTGACTGTGGCAGCACAGTATTTAACAGACTACAAAAAATTGATCTGTTAGCCGGAGTCAACAATCTCTATATAGCTTTGACACACACTCATCCAGACCATGTGGGAAGTCTTGGAGAACTTATTTTCTATTCACACTATATACTTAACCATAAGCCAAAGATTCTTTTCCCGGATGCAAATTTGCTAAATTCGCTCCTGGCTCTTATGGGTGTGGATGACAGTTTTTATGAAGTTCTATCCCATATGGAGGTTAAAATAACCGATGAATTCCTAGGTTATGCCCGTTTGACTTTTATACCGTCTTCGCATGTTGATAAAATCCCCTCCTATGGCATAATACTCGAATATGAGGAACGGACTATATACTATAGTGGTGATTCCAACAAAATAAGTCCATTGATTCTGGAGAAATTCGAAAAAGGACAAATTGACCTTATATATCAGGATACCTGTAATCTGGATTATAAAGGCAATCCTCACCTTTTCATCGGTAATCTTATAGAATGTATCAAGCCATGCTTAAGATCAAGAATATATTGCATGCATTTAGACCAGAGATTCGAGCAGGAGATTGCCCTTCAATCAGGATTTAGCATAGCCGAAATAATTGCAGGTTTATAGAAAAAACACCCTCATCAAGTAGGGTGTTTTTTGAATTCCAAATATGTTAAAGTATCTACAGGCAAAGCAAAGGACTAATGAAAAAAGAACATCCAATTTTCGTACCTAATTTGCGATTTTCATTTCAAGTCTCAGCTTATCAGCTACCATAGCAATAAACTCAGAATTTGTAGGTTTTCCCTTACCGAGGTTGACTGTATATCCAAACAAAGAATCTATTGTATCTACCTGTCCCCTGCTCCAGGCAACTTCAATTGCGTGTCGGATAGCTCTTTCCACACGGCTGGGGGTTGTGTTATATTCTCTCGCTATAGAAGGGTACAAAAGTTTGGTAATCGAGTTAATTACATCCAGATCTTTTACAACCAGCATAATTGCGTCCCTCAGATATTGATAACCCTTAATATGAGCCGGCACACCAATTTCGTGCATTATACTGGTTACTTCAACTTCAAGGTTTCTAGGCGCAGCTTGTTGATATGTAGGTTTTACTTCATTTCCATAATCGGATCTTATCACATTAGACTGGGTAGTTACATTTTTTAGTTGACGTATTCTTGATACCAAGACATCCATATCAAAAGGTTTTACAACATAATATTCCGCACCTAATGCCAAAGCTCTCTGAGTAATCTTATCCTGTCCTACTGCGGATAATATTATAAACAAAGGCCTTTTACTAATCGGGGTAGCACCAATTTTTTCAAGTACACCAAGGCCGTCTAAATGAGGCATAATAATATCTAATATAGCTATATCAGGCATCTTGGATGTAATAAGTTCAAAGGCTTCTATACCATCTCTGGCCAAACCAACAACTTCAATGTCATTCTGGTTATTAAGATATTCATACAATATATCACCAAATTCCCTGTTATCGTCTGCTATTACAACCTGAATCTTTTTTGAAGACAATTTAACTCTCCCCCTTAACTTTTGTAAAACTCTTAATGTTATAGCTATATTATATTTATCATTCGACAAAATTACAAGGACTAGATCCTATTTTTTAACAATTTCGCAGTGAATCAGATATGCCACAAATATTACTCCCACTCTCAAGCCCTTGTAAATACCGACTTTTTTTCTATAAAAGCATAATATGCCAACTCTTTATTTATGTAAAAAAACGCCCGGAAATAAATGAATTTCCGGGAAATATGGAATCTTTAGAAAGCGTTAAGAAGCAATATCCATACTATATTTGGTATCATCAACTGCATTTTTCAGCATGTTTTCAATAAAAATTCCGTAACCTCTTGTAGGGTCATTTACAAGTACATGAGTAACAGCACCTATCAATTTACCATTTTGTATTATCGGACTCCCTGACATACCTTGAACTATACCTCCAGTCTGCTCTAGAAGTTTGCTGTCCTTAATCCTTATAACCATTCCTTTTTGCCTGTTTGTAGTATTCTTCGAAATTTTCTGAATTTCGATTTCATATTCCTCTATAGTCTTACCATCAATGTTTGCCAATATCTTTGCATTACCTACTTCCACTTCGTTTCTTAACCCAACAGGATATAATTCGTTTGGAAATTTTCCCAACATATCTTTATTTAACACCCCATAAATTCCGTAGGGACTATTTTTCTTAATAAGCCCTAATTCCCTTCTTTCTTCTATAAGTACACCTTTTAATTCTCCAGGGTTTCCTGACCTGCCTTTAATAATTGTCAATATATTGGATTCAACAATTTCGCCATTCTCAACGGGCATTAGTGAGCCTGTATCGATGTCGGTAATTCCATGCCCTAAAGCTCCAAAGGCATTGGTTTTGGGATCATAAAATGTCAAGGTTCCAATACCTGCAGTGCTGTCTCTTACCCACATTCCCACATGATACTTATTGTCTTCAACGGACTTTTTAGGTTTAATAATCGCAGAATCTGTTTTACCTCCCCTTCTAAATATGACTTTTATTTCATTCCCGTCGCTGTTATCAATTTCATTTATCAAAGCTTCCGTACTATCAATGCTCTTTCCATTCACATTAAGTATTAAGTCTCCAGGCTTAATTCCTGATTCCTTAGCAGGTATTTCCTTTTTACCATCAACAGTCTCAATGTCTGACATACCAACCACAAGAATTCCGTCAATTTTCAGCTTCACTCCTACAGTATTGCCACATGCAACAACTTCGCGATAGGGAACTACATCCACCTGCATTGTTTTTATTGGTATCACTCCTAGTATTCTCATACTTATGTTTACAGTTCCCAACCTTTGGGGTCTTATCAATACCGGATTAAATAACTTTACAGGGTTTGTCCATATAACCGGATTATTGTTTTCAAGTTTTATAATATCATTCTTGTCAGCTTGTATATCAACAAGAAACGGACTTTCCAAATTATATGCATATCCTTGGCTTTCAAAAAGTGTCAGATGGTTTGGCATATCTAATACAGCTCTGATATATGTTACTGCTAGAATTATAAAACATACTGAAAGGAAAATGCTCAACTTTCCCTTTGTCGTTCTTATATATTTCATGGTGATCCACTCTCCTGATGCCTTTTAAAGTTAACTGCGTTGTAGTTTTCTATCATATCAACAAAAAATAAATATCACGCTTATGAAGGAAGAATTTTTACACAATTACTGCCTCTCAAATTTTCTGAATTAGCCTTATTTCTTCGAAATAGTCTATAAGAAAAGGAGGCGCTAATTATTATATGACGCCCTCAAAGCGTGATTGGTAGTCCCTTTGCAAATTTCCAATAATTCATAGTAATTAAAATAAACTTCATATGTTTTTACCATTCACTCTAATAACATTAAATCCCGTTGTAAAACACTAATCATAAATTAACCTAATATAAACTTATTTATTCACCCAAAAACTGCATTAAAATCTGAATTCAGTAAAAATGAGATGTCTTTGAAATATAAAAAAATCCGGCTTCGCCAATTTTAAGCCAGAGTATTTCTCTGCAGCAAACAGCCTTGTGGTAAACTTTTTTGATGTAGGAAAGAAATGCACTTTCTTTGGCATTAAAAAGAGCTGGCATCTGCCAGCTCTAACTTGAAGCTAATTTTGAATTGTTATATAAATATCCGATATATTTATAGTTTATCCTTCTTATATTTCTTTGCATAGTCAATCATTTCTTCGGCATGTTTTAAGGTTATGTCAGATATATTTGCCCCGCCAATTATCCTTGCAACTTCGGTTCTTACTTCATCTTCCCTCAACCTTCTTACTGATGTGCTCGTACTTTCGGCATTTGTAACTTTCTCAATATAATAGTTATTATCAGCAATACAAGCTATCTGAGCCAAATGTGTAACTGAAATAACCTGATGGTTTCTTGATATATACGACATTTTCTCGCCAACTTTCTGTGCTGCTTTTCCACTTATACCTATGTCAATTTCATCAAATATCAGAGTAGAGATTTTATCTATTTTGGCAAGGATTGTTTTTATTGCAAGCATAATACGGGACATTTCACCACCGGATGCTATTTTCGCCAAGGGTTTGAGCGGCTCGCCTGAATTGGTCGAAATCAGGAACTCAACCCTGTCTAATCCATTGTGTCCATAATTTCTGGCACCACCCTCATCAATGCTTTCATCAAACTCAACATTAACCTTTAGTACTGCGTTTTTCATCTCCAGATCGCTTAATTCCGAGCCTATTTTATCCTCTAAGAGCTTCGCCGCACTCTTTCTTTTAGAACTTATATCTTTAGCAATTGCATAAAGTTCTTCATCCACCTTTACAAGCTCATCCCTTAATTTATTTACCATTTCCTCGTTGTTCTGGATATTTTCAAGTTCTTTCTGAGCGTTTTCCAGAAAAGCACACACTTCTTCTATTGTTGCCCCGTATTTCTTTTTCAGCTTGTATATCAGATCAAGTCTTTCTTCAATTTGTTCCAAAAGTTCGGGATCATATTCAACTTCATCCCTGCTGCTGCGTATCTCACAAACAATATCTTCAAACTCAAAGGATATACTCTCCAGCCTTTTTAAAATTGCGGCGTACTTTTCATCCAACTTTGATATGTCACTCATGAGTGACATTGCTTCCCCAATAGTATCCGAGGCCGATTTCTCTGATTTATTACCAATACCTATCAACTCATACGCCATAGACAAAGTACTGAGTATCTTTTCAGAATTTTGAAGGATTGTTCTCTGTTTAATTAATTGTTCCTCTTCGTTTGGCTTAAGCTTTGCCTTTCTTATCTCATCTATCTGAAATTTCAAAAAATCAATTTTACGCTCTCTGTCATTTTTATCCCCGGACAGTTTTTTCAGCCTATTCTTTATTTCCCTGTATTGTGCAAGCTTTTCAACATAGTTATTCTTTTTATTATGGATACTTTCATCCCCAAAGGAGTCCAACAGATCTATATGGCTCTCCGTCCTGAGCAAAGACTGATTGTCATGCTGCCCATGTATGTCAATCAGCTTCTCTCCAAACTGTTTTAACATTGACACAGTTGCAATTTTACCGTTAATTCTACAGGTATTCTTACCGCCTAAAGTAAATTCCCGGGAAATAATTAATGTTCCGTCCTCCTCAGCCTCTATTCCAAATTCCTCAAACAAATCATTTAATCTGTCGTCACCAATTGTAAATACAGCTTCAACTACAGCCTTATCTTTACCGGTTCTTATCAAATCCTTAGAAAGCCGCTCACCTAATATGGCATTTATGGAGTCAATTATAATTGACTTACCGGCACCGGTCTCACCTGTTAGTACATTCAAGCCCTCACCAAGTTCAATTTCAACCTTGTCAATAATAGCGATGTTTTGTATTTGTAATTGTTGAAGCACAGGTATTACCTCACTTTTTCAATGGTATTTTACAGCCGAATATCCTTAAGGCTATGAAAAAACTGTTAATTGTGTCCTATATCCTTAGCCATTTTGTTAAACTTATTAACAAGTTCCTCTGCAATTTTCTCTGCTCTGCATATAATCATTACTGTATCATCCCCAGCTATTGATCCAACTATTTCCGGCCATTTTAAAGAATCAATTGCCGATGCTGAAGCTTGTGCCATACCTGGCAGTGTTTTAACAACCACGATATTATTTGCATAATCACTCGAAGCATAAGATTCGGTAAAGATTGTCATAAGCCTGTTGTAAACAACATTTTCAGTTTTTGAAAAGGGCGCATACTTGTAACGACCATCGGAAGTCATAACTTTAATCAATCTGAGTTCCTTTATATCCCTCGATATTGTAGCCTGAGTGACATCCATCCCCAGTGCTTTAAGTTTCTCAGCTATTTCCTCCTGCGTCTCAATAACTTCTGCTTCTATTATCTCCAATATCTTTGCCTGTCTATTATACTTCATACTATTTTATTTTTTCTCCTCTTTCGTATATTTTGCTTCTTAATACATCAAAAAAATTCCTGTCACCTAATTTTATCATTTTAAGGCACTGTGATGATTTTCTGGTTATTATGCTGTCTCCGCCTTCCAATTCGTATCCGTTTTGTCCATCTACGGTAACCATTGCCCCATGACAGTTAGTCTCCGCAACAAGCACCTTGAGTATCCTGTCCCCAGTGGTAATAAATGATCTTGAGTATAATAGATGAGGACATATGGGAGTTGCAATAATAAGACTGATATCCGGTTCTACTATAGGCCCACCTGCTGAAAGGGAATAAGCCGTAGAGCCTGTCGGCGTTGAAATTATCAACCCATCTCCCGGGTACAAATCAACAAACTGGTCATTTATATAAGTTTTCAAGTGCAATATTCTTGACATCCATCCTCTTGAAATAACCACGTCGTTCAATACAATGTCTTTCATAATTTCTTTATTATCCCTGATAATCGTCGTTTCAAGCATCATTCTTTCTTCAATACCGTATTCACCCTTGACCAGACATTTTATCGCAGGATCTATTTCACTTTTCTCAACTTCCGTTAAAAAGCCCAAATTACCAAGATTAATACCAAGTATTGGTATATCCTTGCAAAAAACTTTTCTTGCCGATTTTAAAAAGGTTCCGTCACCGCCAAGGCACACCACTATGTCTGATGCTGAGATAACTTCATCTTCCTTAAGACCAGTTAAATTATCTTTAATATCCGCCGCCAGATTATCATCCAATATGGGCTCCGCTCCATTATCTCGTATGCTCGTAACAAGCATTGATGTAACCTTAAGTCCGATATCCTTATCTCTATTTGCAATTACTCCAATTTTTATCATTATTGTACCTCGCAGTATTTATAGACTTTGCTATCACATATTATATAAAATAAATACACAAAGTACAATATATTATAAATTCAAACAGTAGTAAAGTTACCGGAATTAATAGTTATTAATACCTTAAAGAAATGTGCACTATAGATCAGTTTTTAAGTATTAATCCCCACACTAAAGCCCCGGGTGTTTCTTCCGGGGCCTACTAACCGGTTTATATTATACTAACTCAAGTTTCCCACTTCAGAAAGTGAACTGAACCTTGAAAAACAATATTTTGATCTACAAAATAATACAAGAATCGTCCTTTCTGTGGTAAAATAGGAATTGACTAAAAACCAATTTCAACATA
>Ga0208826_1000552_pt1 | contig 38251 bp, 42 predicted proteins | sample AD_UKC115_MetaG_FD_184451 | JGI IMG/M metagenome (GOLD analysis project Ga0208826, IMG submission 184451) | Active sludge microbial communities of municipal wastewater-treating anaerobic digesters from Hong Kong - AD_UKC115_MetaG (SPAdes)... | ecosystem: Engineered > Bioreactor > Anaerobic >...
ATTCAGGTTTGTGCGGTACGCTTTAACTTGCAAACCCAAGAGTACGACCCAAATTTGTTTGAGGTTTGCCTTGACCCGATGACAGCCTCTTTCCGCAGTTTTGACCCCGACACTATGACGTGGTGGAACGATCCTGAACGTCAACTTATTTTGGAAAAGATAGAAGCTGCAAAAATTGACACTCGTTTAGCTCTAAGGGCTTTCGCAAATTGGCTTAATACAGGCTCTCGCCTCGTGTTCTGGGGCAACCGCAATGGCTTTGACTATATGTTCCTGCAAAGCTACTTTGCTGACTTTAATGTATCATTCCCCTTCAACTACTGGGATAGTAAAGACCTTCTCAGCTACACCGAAGGTCTTTGCGAAGGTGCTGGTGTACCTTTCATCAAGAAGAACTCGCTTGAGTTTGTCGGCACAAAACATAACGCTAAAGATGACACTTTACATCAACTGAAGTATTTGCTTCATGTTGAACAGGTAATTAAGGAGAAGAAAGATGCCAATAACAACACTACAACAAGCCCTTAACCATTTCCTTACAAACGAAATTGCCGACCCCGTTACCATTAACGGGGTCGTTGTTGTGAGCTACACAGAAGCCGAGGCAATCTTAAATGGTTCAGTTATTTGAAGGCCAAAAGCATTGGCATTGCCGTGTGCAGCCAACGGAATCCTTTGAGTTATTCACCACGAATAATGCAAAGGTAACGGTAGAGTTTACGGCAAGTCACTTTCTGGGCAACCGCCTTGACCGTGAAAAACGCGGTTTTGAAGGCGGTATCTTTACCGTCTTTGTCAAAGACCTTGCAGAACAAATCGTTTACAAGGTCACAATCCAACGGTTCGTTGAAGAAACTCCTTTCGGGAAACGAATCCGTGCTGAAGTGAAAGAGGTTGAAAATGTCGAAATGTGAAACACTGGTGGCGACACCGCAGTTACGATTATTACGAAAAGAGGTGCAGGTAAGCCCCCTTGTAGTTTCTTTCACAGAAACGCTTCAACAATACTGGACTGACCCCCTAAACGCGAGTGGCAAGGGTGAGTGGCGCGATGTTCCTACAGTTTACCCTGAGATACCCTCTAAACCCTTAACCGAAACCCCCATCATTCATTGTGACGGAGACTAACCATGTGGGTATTAATCTTAACGCTTTATAACTATGACAGTATTAGTAATGGCGTGGCCATGACCTCAAACGTCACGGCTGTTGAGTTTACCTCCCAAGCCAAGTGCCTTTCCGCAGGGACTGAATGGTTAAAACGTAATACTCGTTTTGACCATACACAAGCTCTCTGTGTTCCTAAGTAACCTCAGAACCCTTCGGGGTTCTTTTTGTAGGATGATTGAAATGCCTGAAGAATTGAAGCAATTATATGAAGAACTCCATCAAGCGGTTCGTCAGTTTCTGCGCTTTAATGGTGTTGATAAAGCTAAAGCTGAGGCGGCTTTTAGAGCCTTAACTCATGCCAGTTTCCAAGTAACCTTATATTTAGAACGAGATCAAGAAGATGACTAGACCCCTCCGTACCATTATCAATGGCAATCCCTTTATCGCTCTCATTGGCGATGTCCACGCTGGCCGTAAATTTAAAACCAATGTGCCTTTACATCGTATCGGTGAGCGTGAAGAAAGTATTTATGAAGACTTGTTTGCTGCTTTGATGCCTGTTGACGCTAAAATTGAACAGCACTTTGTTCTTATGGGTGACTTGTTTGATAAGTTCCAAGTGGATAATAATACCTTGTTGAAAGTGGCTCACTTACTGAAAGTATCAACCCAATCGGGTTTAAATGTTCAGATTCACGTCCTCCGTGGCAATCATGATCTTTCAAGAGATCTAATGTTAGCCTCCAGTTTTGATGTCTTAAAAAGCCTTTGCTCAAGCAATAACCGTATCACTTTCCATGACTTTGAAAGACCAACGGTGGTACTTGATACTAAGCCTCTCTTGGTAGTTGCTTTACCCTATAGCTCCGTCCTTAGTGCCTCCGACATGGCAGAAATGATGCCTACTATGACCGATATAGGTTATTACGCTCTTGGCCATTGGGATTATACTGCTCACGGTGAAGATACTCACAACCTCGTCCCGATGGAAGTTTTCAAGCGTAAGGGTGTAACCAAGGTGTTTTCTGGCCACATTCATAAGCCTCAAGAATACACTGTACAAGGTATTCCCTTAACGTATGTGGGTTCGTTACAACCCTACGCTCATGGTGAAGAACTCCCTGACGAGACTCTGTATCAAACTTTGCACAAAGAGGAAGTTGAAGAAATCTTAGAAGAAAACGAAAATTACTTCGCGGATGTGAACCTGCGGGTTTTGATCCCTTCAGGTGAAAGCTGGACGGCTGATGTCCCCAACTGTTTATCGTTTCAGGTTAAAGTCCTAGCTAATAATCCTGACGATGCCGACTTATCCGATTTAGAGGTCGGCTATGAGGAGTTCTCAACAACTAATATCGTTAACAAAAACCTTGCTGGTGTCAGCAGTGGCCTCGTTGAACTTGTGCATCAACGCCTTGAACATTACCGTAATTTGGAGAATTAACCGTGGAAAATATCAAATCAATAACCATGATTAAACCGAAGCGTCTAGCAAGTTTGATCCACTATTTCAGCGTGGGAGATTATATAGATTACATTTATACCTCTGTTTGGGAGAATTAATCGTGGAAAATATCACTGCTACTTTTGTTGTTTACCCAACCCGTATTACTAACTTTGTTCACTACCTAACGCATGGTAAGACGATAAACCCTGTTAGAGTTAATGAGGATAAGTTTCAGGAGTTTTTAAAGTATCTTGAAACAAAGCAAAAAGTATCTACTTGGAGAAAGTTAAAATGATCCACAAACTATCCTTCTGGGGACATCCAACTGTCCCCGATACCAAAGTCAGTTTCGCTTCAGGTTTCAATCTCATTCACGCCCCCAACGGGCGTGGCAAAAGCACTATACTTGAATTAATCGGGTACTCCCTCTTTGGCACGGAAGCTCTCCGCGCCTCCGCAGGTGCGGAGTACCCTGAGATTGGCACAGAGTTAGTGTTTACAGTGAACGGTAAAAAGTACACGGTGATTCGGAGCAAAAAGCGTACCGTTATCAACCATGAAGCTGTTGCCCTCGCTGTCGGCACTACCGCTGTTAATGCCTTAATCTTACGTTTATTCGGCTACAACAGTAAGGTTTTCAACGTGGCCAATTATGTTCGCCAAGACCATGTGAAAGCCTTAACTCATGTGTTACGCGCTGACGATCGCCGTAAAGTGTTAGAAAACACCATCGGTCTCGGCATCATGGATCAGGTTATCAAGGAACTTAGCGACACCCTTCGTGGGTTTTCTGCTGAAGCAAAGGCATTAGAGACGGTGTTGGCAACGTCATTGGAGGTGCCAGTAGCACCCCAAGAGTATATTGCCTCCCGCGAGGAGCGGCTTAATGAGTTAACGAGGAGCTACACCCAGTTTAACTATTTGAAAGGCCAATTAAACAGCCTTCGCCTTGTCGAACCCGTTGCCCCTGTCGTTGCCGATGTCAGTGATGAGGCTCTTACCGCGCTTAATGTCGAGGCAGATGACTTAATTGAAAAACAGCAGCACTTCAACAATTACGAACAGCAGGTCAAACACCTAAAGGCAATGGCAGCGGCAAAGCCAAAGTTAGGGGTGTACGCAGGGTTGATTGAGCATTACAGTTTAGAACAACTGAAAGAGCTTACTCAAGAGGCGGCCAAACATAAACGAACCATCTTGAAGTATCAACGTAATGTTGATAGGTTAGTTAATTTAGCTGTTCCGAGCTTATCAGAGGAGGAGATTGCTGAGGGTAGTAAGCAAATTGATTTGCAGCACCAATGGATTCAATATCAAGAGATTTTAGATTCTGAACACGTTGATTGTCCCAAGTGTGGTGAGCACTTCTGTGTCAATCACAAAGACCTTGCCGATTACCTTTTCACACCTGACAGTCCTAAACCCGAAGCTAAATGGTCAGAACGTGAACTCTGGCAGCAAGCGCAAATCTGGGAAAATATTGTTCCTGAGCGTAAGAAGTTAGAAGCGGAAAACTTAGAGATGCTTAAAGGTTGTGTGGTCAAAGCGAAACAATTTTTTGAGCAGTTTCCAGAGTTAAATCCTGAGCAAAGCGATAAAGATTATGACCTGTTGTTACAGCTTAATCAGAGTTATTCTGAATGGCTACTGGGTGATTACGAGACTAAGTTAGCAGAAGCTAAAGCTAACCCACCTACTGACTATAGCGGTGTTTTTAAAAAGGTCAAAGACAAAATCAGTGACGCTTATACTGCCCGAAATCTTTGGGAACGGTTTAAATTTGGACAGAAAACCTACGCCGAAAACCTTGCCAATGCTGCAAGCATTAAAAAGGAGTTGGCAATACTCGAAGCCGATGCCATTGCCTATGCCGATTACGTTGCCTTTGATAAGGTTTGCAATAATTACGAGGTAGAATGTCGGATATTTGAGCAGAGAAAGGTCGAAAGAGAAGTTTGGCAAGAAAAACTAACGGAACTTGCTGCTACCATTGACGATTACACTCTCGCGGTTAAGGGTTTAAAAGCGGCTAAGAACGAGATCAAAAATCATTTGTTGCCCTCGTTGAATAATGCCGCCAGTCAGTTAGCAGCTACCATGTCGGCAGGGGCAATTAACTCTGTCTTGATGTTAGATGATTTTAGTATCAAAGCCATGAAAGCTGACCGTTACCGACCTGTTGAAACCTTCAGCGGCAGCGAGGCCAGTATCATTAACTTGGCTCTCCGCATCGCTCTTGGCCAAGTGCTAACCCACTCGGTCTTTAGCGTGTTAATTGGCGATGAGATTGATGCGTCAATGGATTCGGCAAGAACAGCGGCAGTGTGGTCGGCGTTAGCAAGGCTGGTGGAAGCGAACAAGATCAAGCAAGTGATCTTGGTGTCGCATGAGTCTGAACCGATTCAGGTTCAGGGTTTAAATTACGTCCACTTCTCTTAACACTCCCACAACAGACAATAAAACCTGAGTCGAATACACTCAGGTTTTATTTTATGCGAGTAACCCTCATGGCAGAAACCAATAATTTACAGGTGATGATTCACGATTTTCATGTCGCTTTCGGCCACCCTACTTTCCCCTTTCGCGCTATCATTAAAGGGGTTAAAGACTGGAGCATCATTGGCAGCGAAGTTAATGCAGAGCATCTTGGAGATAAGAAGATTGCTCACTTACGCTACAACCTCTTGCTAGAAGAAGTTGGGGAAGGTGAAACCGCCTCGGGTAAGTTTTATACCTCTCCTGAAAATGTGAGCACCCGTGACATCTTCATCGAAATCGTTGACGCAGTTGGCGACATTCTTGTCCTCACACTCGGCACAGGTTGTGTTTACAACTTAGTGTTAGATTGCCCAAGCTTTGATATTAGTGATGAAGCACAACTATTAACAGCAGGTCGTGACTTAAACATCGGTTTAGTCTTCACCATGATTTATGACCAATTACAAGAGTTGAATCACTACTTGTTAGTGGCAACGGCAACGCCGAAAAAGGCGATATTACAAGCAGCAGCGGTATCTCGTTGTTTACAGAATATCGTCAACCTCTGCTTCGCCCATGCCAGTGCTTACGGCTATAACTTAGTTGAAGTGGTTCGTGAAATTCATCGCAGCAACATGAGCAAACTCGGCGAAGATGGCCGACCAATTTATCGTGAGGACGGTAAAATCTTGAAAGGCCCAAACTACTTCAAACCTGACTTGGCTTCGGTCTTAGAGAAAGAGGATGCTGTATTCCTTCTTTAACCTACCAAGACGGTTACTCTTAGTAATCGTCTTTATTTTAATCTTGGTCTGCGTCATTGCTATTGGCCTTAGCGCAGGTCTTCTTTTAGGGCTTATCAAAGCCTTTGATTTCTTAGGAGCTAAAAAATGCAAATCCAACATTCAATCCCATTAGGTTTTGTCGGTAAAGGTGGCATCCGCGCTGCCGTTCTCGCTCACAGTGTTAGTGCTATTAGCGGTAAAGAGATAGTGACTTTCTTAGTTGACTTTCCACGTTTTGTTTTAGCCGAGGTCAACACTCACAGGATTTTTTCTCGCAATGGTGCTAGTAGCAGAGCCATTCCCGTTGCCAAGAGTATTGAGCGTGTCACCTACCATCCTGTTGTGCCAATCCACTTTGGCCAAAATAAAGCAGGGATGACAGCAGAACAAGAGGTAGATAAAACTACCAAGTTTACGGCTAAATGCGCGTGGGACTTCGCTGCCCGCAATGCCATGAACTCGGCAGCAGAACTTGCCGCTTTAGGTATCCACAAACAAGTCACTAACCGTCTTCTTGAACCATTCTCATATATGCGAATGGTAGTGACAGCGACTGAGTTAGACAATTTCTTCTGGTTGCGTTTGCATGAACACGCTGATCCCCACATCAACGAGTTGGCAAGGGTGATGTTATTCGCGTTGCAAGAGAGTATTCCACTACCCTTACAACATGGTGACTACCATGTTCCTTTCTTCGGTAACGGTTACTGGACTCCTGAGATTGAGGCTCATTACGGTGTAACAGCCCAGCAAGCGATTGAACATTCGATGTCTTGTTGTGCTCAAACCTCTTACCGTAAGTTGGATATGTCAACGGAAAAGACCGAAGATATTATTAAGAAGTTATTTGGAGGGGATCGCGCCCATTCCTCATGTGCGGAGCACCAAGCAACACCAATGGCAGTGCCAACGCTAGGCCACATTCCGAAAGATTATTTAGTTACTGACTACATCTTTGCAATGCCCGAAGCAACCCATTTAGATCGTAATGGTAACTTCTGGTCGAATAACTTTAAACACTGGACTCAGCATCGTGACAGCATCGAAGGTAATGTTAAAACCGAAGGTTTTGACTACGACCAAGATGTTGGCACTTGTGAAGTCTCGGATATGTTTGCGGAGGTGTAAGATGGAAATGTTCTTATTATTTTTATTAAGCCTCACCACTGCCGTTAGCTTTGCCGCTACTGCGGTAATGATCCGCATATTAGGTGATCTTTTAAAAGGGTGGGAAAACACAAAATACACTTGGGCTGTCTTTGTTGTTTTCCTGTTAACGGTTCCAGCCCTGGTGATCTTAACTCGTTTAATCACCTTATCTCAAATGTGTGGTAATTGAAAATGACCAAGTTAATTAGTATGGTAGCGGCATTTGCGCCGCAAGCAGGTAAGAGTACGTTTGTGGGTAACTTTGCTGAAATTGTCTCAGCCTCAGACATTAACCGTGTAGGGGTGCTTTCTTTCGCTAACTCTATGAAGTGGATGTTGATTTCTTTCCTCCAGCAATCCTGTGGTTATACCGAAGAAGAAGCTATTTTAGCTTTATTCGGTAAAGCTAAAGAGGAAGCCTTACGAATAGGTGGAATTAATCAACCTGTAACACATCGTAAAATGATGCAAACTTTAGGAACAGAGTGGCGGTTAGCTCTCGGTTTAGAAAACCTTTGGGCGGACATCGTAGCAAAGCAAATTAAGGGTCTAAGTGCCGAACCACTTACTTTTATGATAGACGACTGGCGTTTTCTAAATGAGTATCAGGTCGTCAAAAACCTCGAAAAAGAGGGCTTTAAAGTTATTACCGTCTGCATTCGCAATGCCAATGCCGAAGCTAATTACAACGGTACTCACGCCAGTGAAGGTGAGTTAAAAGACTTTGATTTTGATTTTACTTTCCACAATAACGGCAGCCTTGACGAGTTTAAAGCTCAAGCGACAGAGTTTGCCAAAGAGTTGGAGTCAATGTTATGCCCTTAGAATATACCTCATTAAACAAACGAAGCAATCTTAAGGGTTATGTACCAATTCCGTTAGCGGTAGCAGAAGCATTAAAGGAGAAGTACCCAACTACAGCTAAGAAAAGCCTAGCTGCCACTGAACTTGGTATTACTCTCAGTAGTTTTGAGTCGATTCTTTATCGAAGAACGCTATCAGTTCCACCAAAAAGACTGGCAAAGCTGATGGAGATGGTGGCTCAAAATATGGAGCAATCCACCCTGTCTTGAGGCCATTCGTAGCACATCTGGGGCGTGTAGGTATTTACTTTACGCGCCCAACCGTTTAACACCATGCCAATATATTTCAACAGATACGCGACTAGCTCACTACACCACCAATCTGTTGGATCCTCCCAGTTTCTGCCAATCCCTAGACCGACAATACCCTTCAAATCGTAGTTTTTATAAAGCTGCCCTGCCGCTGCCTTATTCAGTAATAAAAACTGTTCTAAGGTCACTTCTTCCCGTAATCGCGTCATTTCCCAATTCTTTGCCCGTTTCTTAAACTCACCGATCGTGGAGAAGCGAACACCACCACCTGATAGAGTGGATTCAATAATACGACAATTCGGGTCTGTTGGATCTGTCACCAAGACAAGCGCAACGTGGCTGTACTTGGCAATGGTGATGCTGAAAGGCTTCCATTTGAGGCTTTGAAAAGTAGTCACGCCCCGAATGATCGGAGATAGTGGCATCTTGCTGTTGCTATAAAGCAAGTAAATTGGAACACCCATGTTACTCTCCGTAAATAGGGGGCCACCTAGTTTTTTCAGGGTTCTGCTTATAATCGAAGTTATCAGGATCAGTAGACAACCACAGAGCTATTTTCAATACCTCAGCCGCATAAAATGTATCATTTTTCTGAGTGACTTTGTTGGCTAAAAGCGCATCTAATAAAGTTGAAGTTAGATTAACGAAGACACCCCCCATTGTTTTCCAAGAGCGGGGGGAGATAGCTAATAAAGCTCTTGAACTAGGCTTATTTGCATCTTCATAGTTGTCTCTTGAGCGAGCATCAGAATGGAAAAAACCTTGACTTGTAGGATAACCTCCATACTCAAGACGATCATCCCGATAATTCTTGATTTCTTCCCATTTCTTTAATCTTTTAACTTCTAAAATTAACGGTTCTAAAACTTCTTGTGCAGGTATAGGATCACCACTATCATGGACAATATCTGAATATTCCAAACCTACCGCGTGGCAACCCACTTTAGGGTAGAGATAACCGATAACATCAACATAAGCGTTAAACATTTAGAACCTCTAGCACAATGTAGTCACTAAACCTGTTACCCCCAAGATTAGCGTTACCACTAGCACCAACATAAGTCGTACCTGTGCCGTCTGCCCCAACTCTTATTTGTATGTTTTTAGTTGTGGTATCTACACTATTAAACCATGTTGAGATAGGTAAAGCTTCAGGAGCCTGATTAACTGAGGTATTTGAGGTATAGGTGTAAACTATACTACTACCTACCCAAACAACTGCGGTTATGTTTCGGCTAGCTAAAACACTAGAGGTATGAACGTTTAAGTTACAAATGACCAAAATCTTTGAGTTAGCAAATTTAGGTGTGATATTCAAACTGAGGATTTGAAACCCATCAGTAATTAAGGGAGCAGTATTATCAAACGGAATCTGGGTTGTTCCTGAGACAGGGTCCACTGTACCTGTAATGATCTGAACAACTTGCCCTAGAGTGATGTTTTTTTCAGCAATTCCCGAAGGTGACGTGGGGTCTACTACCACCAGTTTTTGAGTTGGCATTACTTAGACCCCTTAAAATTAAGCGCGAACTAAGGTGAAACCAGAGTTGGTAAAGTTCAACTCGGTTGCGGATAAGGCGACACCGATTGTCTGTAACAACTCACCTGAACCTGTTGGAGCAGTGTCAGTGTACGCTCCTGCTGTCGTTGCCGATAAGAAATAGTTTTTCTCAGCAGTTAACCCTGTTAAACCGCCAATCGTGCCTTCTTGATAGACTGTGACTGGCTGGCCAACTGAGGCGGAGTTTGCTGCCCAACCTTGGGCTTTATGACCCCCAACAGCACCACTGGCTTTGGCAACAGTACCATCAGTTTTAAAGTAAACCAATTGTTTGGCAGTGATTTCTTCAGAAGCGTTACCGATTTTAACTTCGGCATCAGCGATCATAGTTGGGTCGATAAAGCCGTCACTGTTAAGCTGGACAGCTTTATTAGCGTTACCACTACCACCAGTGGAAACGAAAGCAACTTCTTTTTGGGTTTGGGTTGAATCATCAAATGTTTGGTACTTAGCCATGTTTAAACTCTCTGTAAAGCAGGTGTGATACGAATAACAATTTTAGTGGGGCTTAAGGCAGTCCCCACTTGCTGTATAAATAATAACCCATTTAGGTCTTGAGTTAAAGCACCGTTAATGCCCAAAAATACGGGTTTGTCAGGGTTCCAGTTCCAAGAAGAGTTAGTGAAAAATTCATCTTCAACAATAGTAATAACCTCACCTGTATTGCCGTTTTGTTTAGCTAAACCGATCAGGCCATAGATGTGGGTTAAGTTACTTGCTGAGCATTTCTCAAGCTGTCCTAATGAGTTAATTTTAACCCCATAACCCTCAAAGATTGTCTCAGCACAGGTCAGATTAACTTCTGTTTCTGAGGTTTGGGAGGGAGGTAAGGTTGGAGTCCCAAAAGAAGCTAAAGGATAAGCTGCTGCTGACAGCGTTAACCCTGTCAGCAATCTAAATGTCAGTGTTGTTAGCGTCAGCACTTTAAAGGTTACAAACCCACTCGCATCCGTTTTTAAGACATTACTAATTGGCTGCTCAGTTCGAGGGTCAAAGAGAGCGGCAATGGTACTGCCATCGGCGTAATAAATAGCCACCTGCTTCAGCAGTTGCGTTTGGCCATTAATGAGGGGTTGTAATCTTAGTAAGTCCATTAGATAGTTTTCCCAGCCTTGAAGTCCGCTAAGCTTAAACCATTCGTATATTGGAAGTGAGCCATCTCGCGCAGCTTACCCTTCCAACGTCCTGCCCACTCTAAACCGCAAGACTCCCCAATCTCGCCAACTTTCTTCCACAATTTACCGTCTTCGCCTGTTGTGCCCCAGACAGGTTTACCGTTACGCAGCGGTACGCAGTCGAAAGCCACTTTCCAGTTATGGAACGAATCACCCCCTGTTGCGTTAGTGACAACTTTACCTTTAACCGTCCGCCCTTGAGCATACAGAGCATTTTGACTCTCATGGTCACGGTAAGTAGATGTGATGATAATATCAATACCTGCTTGGCGGCAGCGTTCAACGAAGGTATTGGCTTTGGCTTGGACGATGGGGTGTAATTGTTTTAAATCGCGGGAGTTAATCATGTTCGTAAACCTGTCAGATTTACGAACATTATACATAAATGAGGTTGAAGTTTAAACAGGGGGCGTAAAGTTAGTTGGGTATCTACCTACATACCGTTTTGGGCAAGCTCTAACGCTTTTAATTTTGCCTCAGCCGCTAATTTCGGGTCAGGAATAACCTTGTCCAATAGTGAACCCAATACAGGGATTAAATTAGCTAACATACCTACCTCTTAATCAATACGGTTAGCAAACCAGCCGAAGGTGAAGTCCTCGTTAGCCTTACGGTTACGAGAAATATCAATGTAGAAAGCACCTTGTAGGCAATTAGCCGCCCTTAGAATAACTTTCTCGCCTAGAGCCCCGCGTTTTGCGTAATAAGCTCGAAGAGCAGTTATCGTATTTCTACCAATATCCCCGTCCTCAGCGACATCAGCATACAGTGTTTCCTGCTTATTAAACACATTTAGAGCTGTCTGCAAAAACAACCCAGCTCTAGCTTGTCCCATATTAACACCCATGTCAAAAAGCTTGAGGGCTAAAGCAGGGGATAGTTTATTCACCTCATCCAAGTTAAGCTTGTTCCAATACCGTTTCCGATAAATCTCCTTCGCCGTTTCTATTGGCATCTCACGCATATTCCCAGAATAACCATAATCTCTAGCAACGGCAATGGTAATACCCCACATGGTCTCACCGCCTCTATCACTGGGGTGGTTTGAGTAACCACCCTCATCACCTAATGTGTGTTCAAATGCTAGGTTGAAGGAGGACATAAAAACCTCTTAAGAACTCCAAGTTGCATCAGGATAAATACCCATCATAAAGGCTTTAATTTTTGAATAAACTGCAAAATCAGGTAAATAAATTACGCATCTATTTCGCGTAACTTTGCAGTGATGTAACGTGTGTACCGTTTCTCTAAATTACTGCCAGTTACAAAGTGCAAACCATCACCATTGGCAGTCAAACCAGCAAGAGTAGAAGGATTAACCCCTACATTATCAGCCACGTTAATTAGAGGAAATCCCCAATATTTAGCAAGATTTTCTTGAGCAGTAACAACATTACGCTCACTACTTGCAGTTGCGCCTTTATTGTGATGATTGATAATAACAATGCGATAGTTCTTGTCACTCAGAGCAGCTTTAGCATCTTGAATTGTCTTAATCAGAAAATTCATAGCACCTAAAAACTCATTGCGATTATATAAATCACCAGCAGCTAAGAGTTGCTCACAAGTCAAAAATGGGACGCTAATAGTAGGTAATTGCCCGTTACGATCATTAATCCCATAATCTAAAACAAACAGACTAGACTCAGCAATGTACGGTACTAATCTAACCTCATAGTTGTTTGCAGTCAGTGCGTCTAGCATACCTTGAGTTAACACTGGGCCGCCGCCGCTTAGTGTTAAATAATCCGATGCGCTGACATTCAATCCTAAATTCGCACCATAGCGAGCATCAATATCTGCTTTTGATAGTGTGAATGTATATATAAAATCAGATTGCACAAACCAACTCCCATCTGATTTTCTTGCTCTAGCACGACCTCCACTAACTGATTGCTTGTTTAAAGTAGCAGACAGATTTGACGATACATTCTCAGGATAGCCTCCGCCAGTCGGAATTGAAGTACCAAGCCATAAAATCTTTTTCCCTCTCCATGCACTATCTGCCGAAACGTCACTCGATAAGACATAACGATTATAAGGCGCATAAATAGATGGATATTCACTTGCTAAACAGAACATCGTTGTAGCTGCATCGACGTTTGCGTAAGGGTAACTGATTCTTATAAATGCGGCGGAGGCGTGAGTTGTAATTGTCGATAAGAGATAGTATCCGGTTGTATTATATGCAACAACATTCATGTTTACATCATACTGCACCCACACACCAAACTTAGAAAAAGTATATGCAGTAGATGCGGCAACAGGGATGAGGTCAGATGTAAACCAAGCGGCATTTGTTTTTGTTGTAGCGTATAAAATTGAACTAACTGTTGCACAAGTTAATATAGTAGATGCTGAGTAAGTATTAATATCAAACAAATTGGGTGACGATCTAGTCAGAAAACTCGTTTGACGGGCAGACAATAAAATAGAATTATCTAATTTATTGTTTTGAGTAATAGCTGGCTTGACTATACTTAAATCTAAGTATTGATTTGCAACCAATGATTTTGTTGCGTAAGTGTCTGCATCACCTAAAACCCCCCCTTTCTGCACATCAAATGATGCGCCCGTAAGAAGTGAGGCACGGATAAATGCAGTAGTTGCCCCAGTTGTAATTGTTGCAGTTAAATTCGTATAACTAATAAAAGTCTTATTAGCATCATATTCAGCCCATGCACCTGTTGATGCAGTTTTTGTGTAGGTGGTTAGTGGTGTAACAGCGATATAATCAGAAGCACTAAAACTTCCAGCAGTTAGTAAAGTACCATTAGTATGGACTGTCTTACCGGCTTGAACGGTTGCAGCATCAACTAGATTCTTACTGACTACTGTAGTCGCAACTTTAGAAGATAGTGACGATATAGAGGGATATGTCGCAATTAATACCGATTCCCCTGAATTTGTTCTACGATATTCATACGCGGCAACATCGCCAGAACCTTGCACTTTAAACGCTACGCCATCGGCTACGGCTGCACGTCCTGCGGCTTCTGTTGTATAAACTCCTGCACCAATAATTGCTGCATCGCGGGCGGCCTCGCTCGCTGTTTTATACGCTAGTGCATTAGCTTCGCTTATAGCTGCATTTGCCTTGCTAGTTGCTGCGGCTGTTGCACTGTTACCTGTTGCAACAACATCTAAACCAGTCTGCACACGGTCTGCTGCTGTTGCGACTGCATCGGCATTTGTTGCAATAACATCAAGCCCTGTTTGTACTCTATCTAAGCCTGTTTGAGTACGGTCTGCTGCTGTTGCGACTGCATCAAGCCCTGTACTGCCGAGACCTAATTGACCTTTTGCTTCCCAAACTAAGCTTGGGTTTTTGTAATAAATGTCGGAAGTAGCCACGTCTAAATAAAACGAGCCAGCAGGTAGGTTGTTTAAGGAGGGGATATTAGCAGGTGCGCCTGACCCTTCCCCCCATTGAACGCCATAAACCCCGATAAAGTCTAAAGAGCCTTTAGCTTCCCAGCCGTTTACAGCGTGTTTACGATAGATAGAACCATTATCGTCATCACGGTAATAGTCACCAGAACTACCGACACCATTACTAGGTGCGCCATTACCAAAGTGCCAAGTTGTGCCAACGCCATCAGGGGTGGGGATTAAACTAGGGACAGCTTCCCAACCTGTGGGGGAGCGGTAGTAAATTAAATTTGTCCCAGTGTCACGATAGTAGTCAGTGACCTCACCAATTGCGGGAGTTGGAAGACCAGAACCTGTTAAAAATAAATTAGCCATCTTAGACCTCAGATATTCAATGCTTTATGGTTAGTGCCTGTTATCTCACATCGGTTTAACTTAACCCGATTCACGAAATAAGCTAAGGCCAGATTAGATAACACGGTCGGAAAATGAGTCACTTGATTGGAACATAGTAAACTATAAAAAGCTCCAACAGCAACAGCGATGTAAACGATGCGTAAGCTGTGAGGAGTATATTTTGTCATTTGATTGATCGTTAACAATGCTTCAATTAAAACATACGTTAACATGATGACATTAACCGCTAAGAGAATTGTTGACAGCATAGTTACCTCTACGAGTCACCCTAAAAATTTTTGGACAAGATCACCGACTTTCTTTTTGATTTCTTCCACGGCTAAAAAGAGAATTGGGATCAGTGACATTGCAAGAAGACCAACGCAGAAGGCGAGGCTGTCGTGAAATTCGACAGGAATTTTTAGGTAGTGAGCTAAAGGACCAGTAGCGTAATGTGCGGTTAAAGAACCTGTTAAGATAGCAAAGATTAAGCGTAGGAGGGTTAGTTCTTTTGCAAAAGTTAACTCAACGACACTGCCGAAGAAACCAGCGATTGCGATTGAGTATTCAAATCCAACAAGGGTGGTAGCAGTTGGCTCAGTCATTTGTATAAACCATCTAGTAAAGTTTTGTATAGTTTACTAGATGGTTTTGTAAATGTCGATTGTTAATCGTGAAAGACGACACAAACACCATCCATCCCGTCTTGGCCGTTGCTTGCGTTACCGACACTATGAGCACCTCCTTGACCAACGGTGATCTGCACATCTAAGGCGGTACTTGTTTTATTTATGATAAGGCCCTCTACAATGGCCCCGCCTCCGCCGATGCCCGCAATTCCCCAATCTGAGGAGCCTCCCAAACCCCCTTGCCCTGCTTGGGTGAGGGATAAGCTTTTAATAACTGGGTGATTAATTTGAGCAGGAACCACGGGGTTTGTTGAGATTAAACCTCTCTCATAAGTTAAAATAACCACGTTGGTGATGTTATTTGTTTCAATCTCTCCTACCCCTCCCATAGGACCGTACACTCCATTACTTCCATTACTGGTATTAAAACCCGCTGCGCCTTTTCCTGCTTTAGCTTTTAAGTAGAAAGAGGAGGGAACACCAGCAGGGTAGATGAAGCTATCTTCACCATCGGAACCTCCTGAAGACCCACTATCATCCGAAGCAGCAATACCTGCACCGCCCCCGCCTCCTGCAACTAAAATAACTCTGATAACTCCTCCAGCGGGTAGGGTTCTAAGGTGAGTACCTACATTATATATTGTATGGTTCGAGGCAAACAAACCTGATATGCCTTGAGCTGTTAATTGATCTAACCTAACAGCCTCATCGCTATTAAGAGCAGCAGCGACTTTAAATCTCTGACCAGCGTTTCCTCCAACATTAGCATACTCAATCCAAGGCCCCCAAGTAGCTCCACCATCGGTGGTGTATCGGTTATATAGTTTGCCAGCGTTCCCAGACGCTTGTACTAGCTGGTAAATAGCAATAGAGTTCTCACGCCAGACTTTTATTAAACCATAAGGGGTAGGTGTATCTGTCACAGCATTAGTGTAGTAATACTCACCAACAGTAGTAACAGCGTTTAAACTTCCAGAATCTATTCGATTAGGCGCAGTTCCTAAGTTTTTACCGATACCTGCTTGATCTAAAATAGCTTTAAGACTGGCTGCCGCTAAGCTGCCTACAATGTTCCACATGGAACCTTGTTTGTAATAAATATTTTGATTGCTTGTGTCTCGGTAGTATTGCTCGTCAGCACCTAGAGCATTACTTGGAACACCGACCCCACTGATAATCTCAGGGATAGCTCCGAGAGTGCTTCCGACAGCGACCCAAGCTCCGCTTTCCTTACGGTAGGTTGTTTTCATACCATCTAAGCGTAGGTAAATATCACCATCAACACCATCAGCATTGCTAGGTGTACCTGTATTACTGTAAATTTTGCCAGACATTAAGGCCATAATAATTAACCTGTGAGAGTTGTGTACCCAGAGATGGTATTGTAAGTCAGGACTGACCCCGCGCCAAGTGTGGTAATGGTCATGTTGCCGTGATTGACAACACCAATGCCTTGTTCTCCAATAGTTCTGTCTCCAACGTAAGTTAATAACTCGGTGTTTGGAGGGAAATCAAAAAGTAGATAAGGTACTGGGTTCCCTAAAGCACTCAAAGGTTTCCCTGCCGAACCTAAACTATGTTGAATAGCTCCTTGTCCTCCTGAGTATTGCATAGGTCTAACAACCATAAATGGACTATTGGCTGTTTGTAATCCTCCTGCGTTTTCTTTATCTCCTGATGCTCCTGATGGAACAGCATGGACAGGGTTTTGGGCTATTCCTCCTGCTGAACCACCTTGGCCGAAAGGCCAACCGCCTGAGCCGCCAGAGCCTTGAACTCTTTTAACACAGTTTTTAACATTCTGGACAGTTTCCAAAAGCCATTGCTCTTGAATTAATACCGCTCCAGCATCTGACCCATACCCCCCACCATACCCACCAATTAATTCTACATTAGCTCCTGCTGCTAACTCAATGTCCACAGGGTAGTCTAAGAATAAACCATTGCCGCCGTCTTCGCCTCTATGCCCCCCCATAATACTTACTTGAGAGTAGTCAGGTCTGCCTAAGTCTCTACCATAGTAGTATTCGTAATAGCCTTCATAAATAGGAGAAATAGGTATTAAGTCTCCACCATCGCCGCCCTTGCCGCCCCGACCCATCACCTTTACCGCACCTTTAAATACTAACTTAGGCTTAACTCCAACAGGGAGTAAACCTGTCCAGTCTCCTACTGTTAAAGCATAGTCATTAACAGTAATACCATGTATCAACAGAAAGCTTCCCGCTTGTTGCTCTAGGGTTCCGTCAATAACAAAAGTGACACTCTCGTACATTCGGGTGAGGGGGTTTCCTCTGTCTGCGAACAGTTTTTTTAAGTTTACTCCTGATGTATCTTTATCTATGAGGACTGTCCTATTTAAATCATTTCCTAATACATCATATTTATCTTTATAAACTTCCAAGGCTGTTAGCTGAAAAGTGTTGTAATCCTTAGAGGGTTCAATCGCAGTGATTCGGAAAGGTTTAGGGCCACGGATTAGAGACCCACTGGAAGTGGTAAGGTTACCTAAACAGAACTGAGTTAACTCTGGTAAATCCAAGGATTCAAAACCCGCAGAAGTTACCAAGAGGATTGCGGGGTTTGTCTGAGTTACCGTTACCGTTCCTTGATAGATTCCTGTTGTTGTTTGGATGTAAATATCCGCAGGGGTGCTAACAAGAATATGAGCTAAACCATCTCTCAGGTAAATGAAATTACCTGATGTGTGACTGATACGACCTGAGACACCCCAACCCATTAAAGGGTCTGCCAGATAAACGATTTCTAAGGGGTCTAAAATCAAACCTAATCGTGTCGTTGTAAACGCTGCGATTATCTTCTCGTGGTTAGCGGTTAATAACCGAGCATGAGCGCGTCTTAAAGCTTCACTCTCGTTGGTACAACCAACAGCAACAAAGTCTAAAGGTATCTCACCATTAAGAGCAATAAAGTCGTCATTCTTAACTTTTAAACGAGTTTCTTGCCAACCGCGTTCGGGGTTGGTGAAGCTCACGGTGATGCTGTTATATTGGGTGTTAATGTCGGTAAAGCTGTAGTTAATACCATCAATAGTTACCGTTTCAGGTGTAAACAACACACGAGGCTCTACCCATTTATCCACCTTTAACCGCACGTTACCTTCACCATCATCGTAAAGAACAGCGTCAAAAGCTCCAGCTAAGTTCTGTAAAGTTTCCCAACCGTTTTGGTTTTCGGCTAAGGTGATGTTCATGGTGTAGCGTTTTTCATCGCCTGTACCGAAAAAGTTACTGACCCCATTATCACAATAAACCCCAGCCTCGTAGAAGTCCTGAGTATAGATGTTTAGAGTCGGGGCATATCTACGCATACCATAACGGGGGTTATCTAATAAATCATACAAAACCCAAGCAGGGTTACTATGCCAAGCAGGGGTTAGCACACCATTCCAGATGTCTGGCTCATAACAACCATCTCCAATAGCGTTCTCAACCCTGTTGCTCGGGACTTTAGTGACTAAGCCTTTGTAAATGCCATAGAAATCAGGAATATCACTGAATTGGTCATTAGCTCGGCCTGTAACGTGCATTAAGGCTGTGTTGGTGAAACTGCGAGAAGCTTGGTAAATAGTTTGGAAACTATCAAAGACAATATCACAAGCCACTTTTAAGTTAGCTCTATTATCTGTGTCAGGGTTAAACTTAGTGACTCTGATAACATAGTCATCGTCAGTAATAGGGGCAACAGTGACTCTAAAGTCGATAACAAAACCTGAGCCTGTTTTACCGATTAATTGGTACTTGTTTTTACTGTCGGTATGGGTAGCGACTTGAAAAGTGATACCGCTTAAGTCAGGGAAGCTCGTTGGAGTAGCATTAGTAAAATCTAAAACAACCCAAGGGTCGGCACCTCTGGCAGTTTTATACTCGATACGGAACTCGGCTGTATTGTCTAAAACATCCCCATCTGTTTCTTCTTTAAAAAGTTGAGCGATGTTTAAACGAATATCTAATTTATTAATCTTCCCCCGAAAGTTTTCAGGTGTGTAGCGAACAACAGGAGACTTTTGGAGGATATTAACACCAACGGTAGTGTTGGCAGATTCACCACCTAGAGCAAAACTAATCACTTGAGGCGTTGAAATACCCTGATAAGGGAAAGCATCTAAATCTTTAATAATCGGTTGACCGTCTTTGTCGTTTAAAGGTACGTCCCCTGCAAAGAAACTCTTTAAACCGTCTTCTAAACCCTGCAAAGGTCCTTCGCCAACGCCTAAGAGTAGCTCAACCTTATCCTTAGAGAAAAGGTTGTCATTTGTAATCACAGGGGTTCTAGGTTTTTTACCCCCTGAACCTATATAAGTAAACTTAGTCATTTTTTTCATTACTCATTGTCTGGGTTGTAATCGGTTGAGTCAATATTGAAAGATAAGATGTGAGGATAAACCTTTTGACGACCGTAAATCAACGGGATCGGTGTCCCCTCTTTTATCGTATTCTTGTCGCCATTGATGAAGCGACTCTTTTTATCCCCTTGCGTTGGGTCTGCTTTTGGGGATTTTTGCAGGAGTTGTAATGCGCCACCAATGATTAAGTTAGCACCAACGCCGATTAAGAATTGCTTACTAGCCGCCCCAATTAACTTCGCCCCTGCTGGCCCAGCCCAGATTGCAAAAGCAATTAATAAAATACCGATACCAATTTGGATACCTGATGATCGCTTAGAACCACCACCAGAGCCCTCGAATAAAGGGATTATCGTCAGCGTTTCCTTAACTTCCTCCAAGTCGTCTGGACACCCAAGTTCTTTGATTTTAACTAAGTGTCGAACCCCTTTGGGTAAGTAATTCTGGAGCTTTTCTAAAGCGTCTCTGACGTTGAAAGCCTCAACAGTCACTTGACCATTCGGTATGAATTTAGCCATGTAGCCTTGTAAATAAATACTAACTAGCATCATCTTCTCCACGGATAACTGAGCCGTCCAAATCCACATAATAATAAGCAACATCATGGCCAATGATGATGTGGATAAGATGAGGAAGCCTACGGAATAAATGGTAATCATCTATTGAGAGATTACAGCAACCACTGGGGTGGGTATGCCACAAAGCAACAGCATCAGCAGGGACATCCTCAATAGCAAAGTGATTACTAGGATCAACGTGCTTATTCTCAACTTCAACAATATCATTGCTTTTAGTGACGAAACCACAGTGTTCAAACTTAGGGTGCCAATGGGTTTTTAAACTTTCAAGAACCGCTTGCATTTTGTTGTACCTTCAACCGTAGGTGAGGGGGAAGTAAATCCAATAAGTTTACTTTGCCTATTCTACTGGTGTTAATAGTAAGGATGTCTGGGTGACGAACAACAAGGGCAATACGTTGATACCATCGTTGGTCTAAAGCCTCGCATTTTGACATCTTTTCATACAAATGATGTACAAAATAACCAGAGCCGATATAAACACCAACATGGTTAGCTGTCTTGCTTCCTAAGATAGAAAATAAAAGGCCATCGCCTTTTTCTAGGGTAGAAATACCTGATGTGGGGACTACTTGAAAACCCTCTTTTGCAAAATTATCCATCAGTAAGTCTAAACCATCATGGTCAAAGCCAATGGGTCTCGCATAGTTTCTCAGGGTTAGCCCGTATTCTCTTTTATAATACTCACGCGCTAAACCATAACAGTCTTGCTTGCCTTCTTGGTAAGGTCTATTTAATAAGTTGATTAGATCAAACGACATTTTATTAACCCATACTGGTGACAGGGAAGTCAGGGGAAATGTACTGCCTTGCAGGTAGTGTATATCTCACACCGTCTAAAACACTCCGCATTTCAAAATTAATACTGCTCTTGGTTAAGTTTAAAATCTTGGCTATTAACCATTTGTTTCTCAGGTACCTACTCTCATCGGCCAGTAGGTCTGACCTCAAAACCAGATAACGAATTAACTGAGCTTGACGTAATGTGCCATTAACCAAGAGGTTTGAAAATAAGCCGTCAGGGTTAGCCACCTGTAGCTTAGGGCGACTCTGTTCACCTGTCGATTGAATATTGTAACCGCTAAATTGATGGGGAAAGTTTTCGTAAGTAACCCCTTGCCAAGTGATTGTTGGGTGATTCGTAAAAGCGATAAATTGGTTCGGCTGTAGGTAATCATAGATAAACTTAAACAACTCCACATACGGTTCTGGAGCCAGTCTGGTTGCTTCTGTTTGATGTATGACATCAGACGTAGCGTTTAGCATCTTCAATAACCTCGACTAAGGTAATAGTGAAATTCTCAGTCCAACCATTTCCGTTGGGTCTAAGTTTAGGAATCTTTAAGGGTTCTTTAAAACGAACCTTAATACGTCCTTGAGTCGGGTGTGGGTAGTAGAAAGGCTTATGCAAACGGTAGAAGAAATAAAAATTCTCTAAGTGCTGCATAGATAACTGGTCGTCATCGCTCTCTGTTCCAATAATGAGGTCCCTATCTGTACTATATCGTAAACCCTCGAAGTGTAATGTAAAAATTCTTTGCTCAGGTTTAGACCCTCGAACGGTGTATTGATAATCTCCACCTAAACTCAAGATAGTATCTTCAGACTCATATTCAGTGCTGACTAAGTGGTAGGGGTAATTAAAGGTGTCTTTACGGTCATGAATCCAATAAGTGTTACCCACGTTCAGAGCGAACTTAGGGCCTAATAGTTGAAAAGACTCCGTGGGTTGCTCATAAACTTCAATCAAGCGAACACCAACAGATTCGGAAGCAGACTGCCCCCCTTTTAACCCTTTGGGTATTTTTAAAGGTTCGGCAAAACGAACCTTTAAACTACCGTAAATAGGGTGGTCAAATAAGAAAGGTTTAACCATCTTATGAATGTTATACATCCACTCCAGCCATGCTAGGTTAGTTGCTCTCTCATAGTCGATCAGCAATTCTCCCTGCGCTCCAAAGTAATAACGCATAACAGGGATAGTGATGTTAAACACCCGCAGGTCTCTAGTATGCTTTGTATCTGCTAGTGGAGTGGCATACTGATAACTTCCCTCAAAGTTTAAATTAGCTCTGGGCACTTGATACTCGGTATCAATATCAAAATACTCAAGGCTAATATTCTGAGTTGGGTTTAATCTAATAAGACTCTTAGCAACACTATTCAACAAGGCTGGCCTCCCAAGCGTTTGCTGGGATCACAAACACTTTACCAATAGGCATTGGGTAGTTGGTTACTTTACCTTTTAACAAAATCTCTTTACCCTCTGACTCATTCACCACATAGACCTCATTAATATCTGGCCATGCGGAAGTTGCCGTCCATTGGATTGGTTCGGCATTTGTCACTACAGGGGGGTTGTGGCCATAAATCTGGAGGGTGATGTATTGAGCAGGAGCTAAAGGAAGGAGCACACCGTCTTTAGAAACGACAACTCTATGCTTACCATCAGAGGGTCTTGCGGTTTGTTGTAATAATGCTGTTAGCATTAATGTTTTGGAAAAATTAGTGAAAGACATGGTGTTGAAGACCCCAACGGCATTGGCATTGGGGTTTATTATAGCAGACTCTTAGGAAAGGTGAGGGATAATGGTTGATAACCATTTTAACTGGGTAATCGGAGTGCCATCAGAGTGCTTCTTACCCGTGTCTAAAAAGACAGCGTAAGGTTTACCCTTCTGAGTTGGAACCCATGCTGAACCTAGTTTCTCTTGATAATTTAAGGATTCTAAAAGTTTATTAACTGCAACAGCGGATAATTTAGGGTCTAACTGTTTACCGATCTCCGTAGGAGTTAAGTTAATGGTTTGATGCTCTTTTTTGAGTTCAATCTGCATGAACCTCATAGGTGAGAATCCTGTGTGTCGCTCAGTCGCTTTGTCAGCAGAGAGTAGAGCTTGATTACCCTCTAAGCCAAAGAGTTTGGCATAATTAAAAGCGGCCTCAAAGATTGGTTGAGCAGTGACAACTATGTCTTTCGAGTCTTCGACAGGGGTTAAAGTTTTTAACTTGGTCAAAACTTTTCTTCTAACCTGTTTAGATTCCCTCATAGTTAGGAGCATACACTGGTCAGCGGTAAGTTGATAAACTTTAGACTCGGTGTGGTTCGGATTTTGAACTACACTAAAAGTGTAGTTATCTCCCTCTAACTCATCCTCAATCTTCTCATTAAATTTATTAAGTCTAAGCTCTGATTCCCCACTTTGGGTGCGAGCTAAGTTTATTAAGTCCAATAAATCTTTACTGGACATAGTTTTTTCAATTTGGGTTAAATCTTTCATAATCTCTGATCTCAGAAACAAAAAAGGTAACTTGCATCAGTCAGGTGGAAAAGGGCTAAGCACGAACCCTACTGACTAGCAAATTACCTTTTTTGTGTACTTATATGATTTGTCGGTTCGTTTCCACACTAGCCGACAAAACAAGTATAACATCACTTTTGAAGTTAGGTAAACATATAGTCAAGTATCAAACCCACTTCGTTGTCTGTGGCCTTTTGACCCCACCGTGAGGGGTCAATGCAAGGTAAATTTTTATCCATCTCCATTAACTCTACCAATCCTTTTGGATTTTTTTCAGGGTTAAAAGCTAAGTAATTGCGTCCCATAGCCATTGAGCTATCTATCATCACATTACTAAAAATACCTTCACCATCAATCATCAACTCGTAAAGGTAATCCTTAGCCCTCATAACATCATCACGGTGAACTGATACTACTAACTCATCGTGAACTAAAGTCATTACACGAGCGCGTAAACCCAAACGTGGTATATCCTTAAACATTGCTCGATACATTTTACGTTTGGCGTAAGTGGCACAAAGTCCTTGAATACAAGCGTTAACAGCCATGTTTGCTGATCGGTTTTGAATTTTACGAATACACTGCCTACCAAAGTCTGATAAACTTAGATGGTCAAACTTACACTGCATCAGATCAGCCCACATTTGGGTAGATTCAAAGCGGTAACGGCGTAAGTGATCTGGTAACTCAACATATCCTTTTTGCCTAGCCCCCGCTATTGTATCTAAACGCCATTGTTCGGCCACCATGTACCCGCTCTTGTAAATCTCTGTCATCTCCAAGATTTTTTCCTTACTCCAACCTAAAGGTTTACCTACGGTGCTTAAAGAACCTGAATACCAAAATCCGAAGGATGCCGCCTTCGCCTCTGTACGTCTTTGTTTTTTATCAGGTAAAGCATTAAACTCCTCGATCGTTAACCCTGACATGAAAGCTCCTGTGTGGCTGTGCAAGTCTGCATGAGGTCGTTGACCATAGGCTTTAATAAAACCTGCATCGTCACTATATCCGCCAAGTATTACCAACTCAATAGCACTAAAGTCTGGTGCAAGAATTACCGAGTTTTCGTCATCAGGTAAAAAGAAGGATCGGACATATTTACTCTTACCAAACTTAGTCAACTGTTGTGGTGATGGGTTGCTGGTTGACGTTCTTCGGGTATCTAACAAACTACTAATCGTTGGGTACATACGTCCCGTATCAGGGTCTAACATCTTGATATAATTGTTAATATAAAGTTTGATCGCTTGGGTGATACCCTCCAACACGGTGTAAGTCTCAATAATGTCTTTGACAAGTTTACTGTCAGACTTCTCCGCTAACTTAGCTCTTGCTTCACTGTCACTCTGAATCTTACCTGCCTCGACAGTTGCTTTGAGGCCGAGAATATCAAACAAGATAACCCGCATGGACATATAGTGAGACAAGTTAATCACGGTGGGTTCAAGACCTGACCAACCTTTGCCGACAGGGGAGCGAACGTGATAGTTAACTAAGTCATAGTCACTTAAATTATCAGGTGTGTCGATAAATTGTTTAATCAACCACAGGTATTTAGTGCGACCGTCAACTATCTCAGGCGCGACTTGAGTTCTTGTGGGTTTTTCATACCACTTTTCGTATTTAGCTAGTTGCTCACTGGGTTTACCCGAATACTCTACCATCGCCTGTGCTAACAGTTTTTTCATCTTCCGTAACGCCGAAGCATACTCAATGCGTTGTTCATCTTGAGCCTTATAAATCGCTTCAACATTAACGCGCATACCTGTTGCATTCATTTGAGCATAAACCCAACAGCACGGATTTTCCTGATTGAAGTAAGTGTTAATAGCAGCAGGGTTATTCTCCATTAACCATTGCAAAACAGTGTGGTAAACCTGAACACAAGTGATAGCATCATCAGCACCATAGTGGACGACTTCAGCACCTGTTAGACAACCCATGTGAGGTTTATTACCTAAAGTTTCTTCAAAGGTTTTTTGGGTGTAGCCAAGCCAAGACTTACTGGCTTTCTTTAGGTTGTAACCCCAAGCGAGGTCTTTAATGAAACCATTGTAAGAATGAGCAGCATCGCTTTCCTTAGCACAAAACTTTTTAATTAGATTCTCCTGAGCTTCCGTATCGTTCATTGCCCAAGCCACTTTAATTTCGGGGATAAGCTTGTATAACCCTGTTAATTGGGCATTGCTGAAAGCAGCCTTACTGTAGGTGTCAGAATTATAAGCGGTAACGCAAAGGATCATACTATCTAAGACACGGCCATGAGGGAGTTTGTAACCCACGTTTAAGGCTTTCTCCATCATCACGATTTCAAAGGCTGCATTGTGAATAACGTAGTAACCTTTGAAGGCATCAAAGAGACAACGAACATCACTAAAATTGAGTCGGTTGTGAACGTCAGCTTGAGCCAAGTTAAAATAATAAGCGGTATCAGTATCATCAGGATAGATACTAAAACCTGTCACTGTAGTGCGGTTTGTGTCAAAGATTAACTTTTGGCCATGTCGGTGGCCTTCATCATCAATCTTCATCAGGGCGTTAAGCCCCTCATGGCGGTCTTCATCGTGGGTTTCAATGTCGAAACCCATAAGATCAGCAGCAGCAACTTTAGCTAAGAGGGTTGGCTTTAATTGTGCCCAATTTGTGCGATCAACAAGCACACGGTTAATGGATTCTATTGGTCTCATAGTGGTCACATCCAGAAATATTTAGTCATGGTTTGGCGGTAAGCCGTGGGGTCGTTAACTCCGATAACACTGTCCAAAGTTAATACCTTTGATAAGTTTACAGGTAAGAAGCCTACGATTGTGTAGAAGGTTCGTAACAAAGGGATGTTTTGAGACACCCACAAGCGTTTCGCTTCTGTTAAATGATCGGTTGGATAAGTCTCAGTTTTACCTTCCAGTAACTCAACCCATTTGGTTTTTGCAACCTCATCTAGTTTTGCCCACCAAGCGTTGCCGAGTAGTGGAATCCCTGAGATGTTATCACTAGAGTCGCCCACGAGGGTTTTGTAAAGACGAATATCTTTAGGCTCAACGTGAGCCAGTTTCTTGCTTCGATCAGTGATGCTCACATAATCATTTAATAACGATTGAAAGTCAGCATCATTACTATGGATTAGGACAGGTTTTTGTTGATCGCCAAAGTGGGTGGCTAAGGCAGCGATGATGTCGTCAGCTTCATAGCCGTCCACCTGTAAAATAATACAATTGTAACAATTAGGTAAGATTTCTTCACGGATGGTTGACAGGTAGGTAAAGAAACCGTTGTCAGTTGGGGTTTGAGTGTCACGCTTGGCTTTATAGTTTGGGTAGAGGGCTTTACGTTTGGCAGTACCGAACTTACCATCAAAGACGTAGAAAGTTGTGTCTAAATTAAGTTGGGGGGCAAGAGTTGAGACAGCTTTACCTGCCTCAAAACCTCTGCGGAAATAGTTATTGGCATCGACAATATTGATAGGCATTTTTGTGGTCCTCAGATATGAAAAAAAGCAGCCGAAGCTGCTTTTTGTTTTGGCAAGTGCCTAGAGAATCGAAATCCACTCAGCAAGATTTGGAGTCTCGCTCGCCGCCTTGGAACATGGGTACTTAAAAAATGGGTAAGACTCACAACTAGAAATCGTTAAAACAACTTTTAATCGCCTATGTAGTTCTAACAGCATTTGTGAATCTTAAAATGGGTTTTCAACATCAAAAAGTGGAGAATACTAAAAACCATTTTGGTGCTAAAAACCCATTTTAAGATTGCCTCCTAAGAGGCAATCAGTTAGAGATTACTCTCCACCGCCTTCAAAGTATTCACCAACTAATTCAAAGGTTGGAATACCCCAGTCACGGTAGCCAGCTTTCTTGCCAACTTTGTAGCCTAAAATCACTTCTACTTCACGACCATCTAAGCCAGCGCGGACAACTTCTTGATAAAGTTTAATCCAGTTGGCGATGCCTGTGCGGGTAAAAGTTAAACCTAATGTTGTACCCTCTTTTAAGCTCTGAGAGTCTTCAAGCATCCGCATACCGACTTTTACAGTTTGGTAAGGAGAAGCTTTAGGATCAACAGCACGAGCGTTGGCGACAGCTTGTGTCCATGATTCACCTTTAGTGGTTGTTACACCATCAAAAGATTCAACATATTGTACAGGGTTGCCGAAGGATAAGGTGTATAGAGGTTTGAAGCCGAAGCCTTCGCTCATATCAATAGCAACACGAACCTTATCAACTGCGGTTTTGGCGTTAGCATCTTTATGGAGTAACAAACCACCATCGGTTACTTTAATAAAAGAGTCAACTGCAAAACCTTGTTGTAATAAGGCTGACATTGAGGGGGCTTGACTTGCAGAGGGAACCGCTACCGCTGTTTGAGCTGCTGCGGGGATTACTGCTGTTTGTTGATTTGCTAATGCTGCTTGGGCTGCTTTCATAGCGTTTTCAGGTGTCATGATCGTTTACCTTTAAGTGTTAATGTTTAACTGTTACTGTTACTTTTTACCGTCTGCGTTTCTGCTTCCGATGTAGTTATATTAGAAAATAAAAAGGGCTTTGAAAAGCCCTTCTTTGTAAAGTTATGTAATTTAAACTTCCCCATTAATAACAGCTTTGATGAGCTTCTTGGTTGTGCCACCTCTTAAAATATCATCTTGCAAGGCCACAACAACATCTTCCTGACCCATCTGGCGTTGTTGTTCTGGAGACACTACATACACGTTAACAGGTGGTGAAGCCTTCATTACATTCTGCACCATTGGTTTTGCTGTTCCCAGAGCGGAGGCTCCCTGCTTTAAGCTTCCCGTAGTGATGTTATTTAATTGCTGCAAGAAAGGTGTCCCCAAAGCCTGAACAGCAGAGCGTTGAACGACATACTCATTTGGTTGTAACAAGGCAGGAACACTATCTCTACCAATGTTAGTGCCTGTTACTTCGCCGCCTCTGGCAAAATGCTTGACACCTGTTGGGGTGATTAGGCCGCCTGTGGAAGGTAAGGCTAAACCTTGACTAAGAACAGGGGTTTGACCAACAATCGCTTCTCCAAAGTTTAAGGGGGCAGAACTGGCAGGTGAACCACCAAAGAAGTTACCTAAGCCATTAAGTAAGAAACCCATAAACTGTTGAGCAATCTTATCGCTCACTACTTTGGCCATGCTTTGTAGAACGCTCTGACCTAAGCTTCGGAAAGCTTCTTTAACATCATCAGTATTTTTAATAACTCCACTCGCCCAATCTGAGAAGATACTGGATAAGCCTGATGTCATTGATTGAACACCTGCTGTTAGGGTAGTGTCCATTAAGTCGTACTGATCGTTTAAAGCTTGTAAGGTTTCCTTAAGGGCTTCAATACTGTTTTTACGTTCCTCCATTTTATCCTTCAAGGTTTGCTCATAAGTTTGAGCAGCAATTACCTCATCTCTAGCAAGCTCATACTCGGCCTTCTTACGCTCGAAAGCTTCTTTATCTTGATCTAAACGAGAATTAGCAGCGTTAGCTTCTAAAACCTTTAATTCAGCCTTTAGTTTTGCCTCCTTCTCAACTAACTTAGCATAATCCTCTTGATTAATGTTTCGCTCTTTTTGTTGGAGTAAAGCAAGAGCACCGACTTCGTTAGCTAACTTGCGTTGGATAAGATTCTTTTCAAGCTGTTGGTTATCAAAGCGAGCAGCTTGACGAGCGAACCTATTAGAAGCTTGGCCAAAAATTGAATACTCTTGGCTAACCCCTGTTGCATTAGCTTTAGCTTGAGCAGCTTTCTGTTCATCGGCATTAAGTGTGTCAAACATATTGCCAGAGTCTAAAGGAATGTATGCCCTAGCCTTAGCTTGTCTACGCTCAGCTTCTTCCTGCATTTTGACGAACTTATCTTTATTCTCCAATTCTTTGAAGAAACGATCTTGCTCGCGCTTTTTGTCTTCTAAAGCTTGACGACTACGCGCCTCTTGATTATCCACAGCGGCCTTGGCAGCGGTGTCCTGAATTTTCTTCTGTAATTGATTGAAGCCCTCATCTCTCTGTCGTTTTTCGCTGGCCATCTCTTGAGCTAAGAATCTAAGTGAATCCTCTTGCTCAGGATTATCTTTTAGGCTCAACTCCGCCATCTTCCTACGGATTTTATCTCGCTTATTTATAGACTCCTCTAGTTTACCCTTTCTAATCTCCGCAGTATCTAAACCTGTTGAGAGTTGTAATAATTTCTCGTCCTCCTTAACGGCTTCATTAGCTGCATTCAACTCAAATTGTAAAGTCCGTAACTGATTTTTACGGATTTTGCTCTCATTCTCTAGTTTTAACTTCCGATAGTTAGCTTGTCTCTCCTCAGCTTGACCTATTTGGCTACTTAACTCATCAGTTACGTCATCTTCACCGTGTTTCTCTTTATAGGTCCTCAAAGACTTTTTAGCAATGTTAATATACTCTGTGGATTCTTTTAGGTACTTCTCAGATATTGAAGCAAGTTTCTTGATTTTCTCTTGGTAGCTTAAGGAACTGTCAGAGGTCTCTCTAACTTCTGAGTTAAAGGATTTTAATAGGTTGTCAGACACTCCTAACAGTTGGTCTGGACGGTTAGCTAATTCCTCAGCTCTTATTTTGAAGGCTTTTTTTGAAGTTCTCTTTAAGATTTTTTCCCGTTCCAAAGGGGCTTCAATTACGGTGTAAACGTCTTCAAGTCTAGCTGTAATATGCTCGTTTAACTCTTGAAGTCTTCTTTTCAACTCAGGGTCTCTCAACCGACCTATCATCTCTGTAATGTTGAAACTCTCTTGTGCAGGGTTAAAAACCCCTAAAGGTAGTTTCTGCTGTGTTGTCTCAATTTGTGTTACAGCTCGTAAATAGTTACCTAGCTTCTCATCTATCTCAGCGTACTCCTCCTTACTTATCCCACCCTTTACAGTCTTGTCTGCTGTTATCTTACTTCTAGCTAATGTTTTAACCTCTGATAACTCAACGTAATCCTTAAACTTAGGGTTTTTATCTTCTAAACGGAGCTTAGCAGCTTCTACGTTAGCATCTAACTCAGCTAAGGCTGATTGACCTTTTAAATAGTTCTTCTCCAAAAGAGTTTCAGCTAGTTTACTTCGTAACTCCGCCAGCTTCTCTAGCAGTTTATCCGCGCTAACGTCAGCTACATCCTCAATAGCTAAACCTAGCTCTTGAAACTGACCCATTAAAGATTTAGCCACCGACTCCGTTTGTCTTGAATCAGTAGTTAAAACCCCATAGCGGTCTATAAGGTTCTTAATCGCTTCATCCACATTGTCCAAAGAGCTTTCTGTGGATTGGACAGCAGCTTTTAAGTCGTTATGCTTGCCCTTAGCTTCATCTAGCTTAGTATTCAAGCGATCAAGTTCGCTGTTGTAAGCTAAAAAACTAGCTAAACCAACACCTAACCCAGCTACTAGGCCAGCAATGCCGAAACCTGTTAAAGTTAAACCTGCTCTCAAACCTGCAAAAGATAGAGCTAGTTTACCTACCTCCCAAGCGAGTTTTGTAAACCAAGTCACAGTAACAGCAGTCATCAGTGCCGCAAAAGCCCCTACCAAAAGTTTAACGATACCAACGCCTTCCTCCGCATTCTCCATTGCATGAGCCATTCCTTTTGTCATATCACGCAACATTGACAAGGTAGGCTTCAAACCCTCAGCAGCTAAGATACCTAAGTTGGATTTTAAATGGTCGAGTTGAACCGCAAAGGACTCCATTTGGACGTTGTTGGCTTCAAAGGCAGCATTAGTATCAGCCAGTTCTTCTTGTAAATCGTGGAAGTCAGTCAAGTTACCTGATAAAGCCGAGAAAGCAGCCGCAGAGCGAACCTCAAAAGTCTCAAAAGCATCAGCAGAACTAAAACCAGCATTGCGTAAGTTGCGTAAAACGCCCTCCAAACCTTGTGAACGGAAGTTCACTTGGTCTAAGGTAACACCTAAAGTCTCCAATCGTTTAGATAATTTCTCACTAGGTTTTTGCAGGTCGATAAACATTTGACGCAAACCAGTACCCAAGGTACTACCACTGCGAATACCCGCGTTGGCGGTTGCACCCAAGGCAGCGGTTAACTCCTCAAAACTTACACCAGAGTCATTGGCAATGTTACCTGCATACTGCAAACCTAAAGCCATTTTGTTGATGTCTAATTTAGATTCGTTCAAAGCAGCCGTTAACTGATTAACAATAGTGTCAGTCTCGGTTGCGCTCTTATTAAAGATAGAGAGCACAGAAGTAACAACGTCAACAGACTTGGCTAAGTCAGTACCTGTAGCTTGGGCTAAGGTAATAATACCCTTCATGGACGCGCCGATTTCTTGAATACTTAAACCAGCTTGGGCAAGCATGACGGCAGTCTCACCGACCTCGGCAGCACTAAACTTACTGGCTTGGGCAACATTGATAAGGTTAATCTTCATCGTTGCCATTTCGTAATTCGTAGAGGCCGAGATTGCTTGTAAATTGCGGAATGCTTTATCTAATTGGATAGCTGAGTCAAAGGCTCCTGAGAAGATTGACCCTAAACCCCCAAGCACTTGGCTACGCATCATAAAACCAGCTTGGATGACAGCCATTGAAGCTCCACCATCACCTTCGAGGTGGGTGAGTTGGGTGAGTCGCTTCTCTTGTTGAACATCTTTATCTTGGCGTTTGTCACGGCTACCAAGTAATTGGTATTGGCGTTTGGCAGCATCTAAGAGTTTTTGCTGGTTTATTAAACCTTGCTCATCGTACTGTTGAGTACGCATACGATACCCAACAACCTTACGAGCGAGTTCAGCTTCTTCTTTAGTTTTAAGATTTTTTATCTCAGCGACTGTATTGTACTTGTGAGCTAAATTAGCAAGGTTTTGGTTTTGTTGATTTGACCGAGCCTCCTCTCTCACACGTTTTTGTAAAACGTCTAGGTGTTCTTTGACGGATTTTACTTGGTCCTCAGCAACTTTACCTGTTCCTAAAGCAAACTTTAGGGTGTCAGCCGCAAACTTTAATTCTTGCCCTTTGAGATTCTTAGTTTGTTCTTGAGTATTAAATCGACCTTGTGCGAAAGCATCAGCTTTGGCTTTATCATCTCGCGCTTTTTGGGCAGCTCTTTCTGCTGCTGTTTGGCGGTTCTGAGCAGCAGCACCCGTAGTATCTACACCGAGATTCTTAATCTTTTGTGCGAGTTCTAATTTTACTCGCTCTGCTGCTTCCACCTGTGAAGATTTAGGGTTTGCTTTAACCTCTGCGTTTAGACGAGTATTTAGTTGACGTTGAAGCATCTTTAGCTTTACTAAATCGTCTGTGGCTCTAATCTCGTTTTTAATTCGTGTTATACTGTTATCTGCACGAATTTTAGCAAGCTTATCAGCGTTTTCTTTCTCTTTTTCAACCTTTCTAATGCGTTTAACCTCAGCTTTTTCTAAGGTTTTAGTGTACTCAATAAGCTCCTTGAATACTTCAGGTTTTAATCTTAACCCTTGTTTAAGCCCATAATTTAACGTGTCTCTAGCAGTTTTTAGCTCTGAAACAGGTAAAGCCTCTAAGGCAGCTTTCGTAGTGTATTTATCAGTTCCTAAAGCCGAGTGTTTAGCATTCTCTAAGTTAATTTTTTGACTTAGGCGTTGGGCGTTTCTGGCTATGTTAAGTTGAGTAGGCGTTTGAATTGTTGCTTGTATTTCTTTACGATATTCAGAAACCTCATGCGCCACTGGGTTAGCTAGTCGCTTCTTCTCCGCAGCGACCTCTTGACGAATAGCAGCTAGACGTTCTTTAAGCTGTCCCCGATATTGAACCTCAGTCTCATAACCATCTTGACCAAGTTTTAAACCTCTGACTTTAATAGCGTGAAGGTGCTTTTCAATCTCAGCTTGGCTAGTTACTTTATCTAATTGTTCACGAGTTAAAGGTAAAAGTTTCTTAGCTTCTTTAAGTTCATTTTGACTTACTTGAAACTTCTCACTACTAATCTTCTTTCTTTGTCTGGCTTCTTCAGCTTCAGGAGTTTCTGAAACTCTTTGTCTCAAAGTCGCTTGTAAAAACTTCTGGTAAGCAGTTTCTCTGCGCTCGGCTCGGCTCCCGAAAGGGGCTAGTGTTTTATGTCCTAGTATTTTAGAGGCTTTTAACTGGTTTTCAATCTCAGCTTTAGAAGCATCTAAAATACTTCTACTATTGAATCTTGTGGCTAATAGTTTCTTTGCATAGGCTTCCTCGGATTCTTTCGCCATTTGGTAAGGGGAAACAGGTTTGAATTTCTCTGCTCCCGCTTTTCTAACATCTATTAAACCTTGATATAAAGGTACAAGAGTATCTCTAGTTGCACCTGTGTTGGTGGCATGAGTTATTTGTTTCCTTAACTGAGCAACAGCATGGTTGACCTCAGCTTGAGTGAAAATACCTGCGTTGATTTTAGAGACAATATCAGAGGCTTTTAAAGTTACTTTAGGGGCAGTTATATCAGCACGAGCTTTAGCTACCTTCTCATTAAAGGCTTTACTATGAGCAGTGGGGGTGTACCCTGCTTTAAGGCTCTCAGCCTTCATTGCGTTTTCGAGAGCTTTTATCTGGTTTAAGTCAGCAGTCTTTAAATAGGTTGCTAAACCCTTATTGTTCCCTTCGAGGCTTTGACGAGCAAATTTAACGGCGATTTTCCTTTGCTCTAAGCGCGCTCTGGTTTCATCGGCTTTTTGTTTTTGAGCAGCCTCTTTACGTTGGGTAATCTCAGCTTCGATGAGTTTGCTTACTTCTGTTTGCAACGCTCTTTGTTTTTTGCCGACTTTGGCTGATTCACCGAGTCCTTTTTCAATAGCTTTTAGGTGGTCAAGATTACCCGCTTGTTTTTTAATTTCTTCTTTAGTTAAAGTACCTAAGAAAGCCTTTCTGTGTAACTCATTTTGAGCTTCATTAGCTAATTGTCTCTGTAGTTTAAGGGTTCTCTCCCCTACATCTAACTGAGCTTGACGAACAACAGTGTCAGCAGCCTGTGTCTTTTTAGCTTCTGCATAAGCCGCTTGCTGTTCTTTCGTAGCGTTCTTAGGTAAGGGTGCTAAGGCTTGTATAGAGCCTTGACGGTTCAAGGCTTCAATAGCCCTACTAAGTTCTCCTGCATCTCTTAAAGCACCTTTCAAACCTTTAATAGCAGGCATGGTAATAGTGCCTAAGTCTTTCTTCATCCCCTCTACTAAGGTGATTAGGTTTTGTAACTCTTGGACGTGCTTTTGATAACCCTCAGAGACATATTTGAGCTTAATATCAATTTGATTCTCACCACTGGTGCCGCCGCTTTGGGTTGTCATATTACTACCTCTGCTAACTAAAAAGACCTTTGAACATTTGAACAGCTTGTGCGCTGGTTGTTGCCTGATTTTGAGGTTTCACTTCCGCTTTAGAGACCGATTTGTCTTTATCTTCCCCACCTAGAGCTTGGGAGGCAACAGCAGCAAAAGCCTCATAAGCTTGCACCGCTTCAAGTTGCTTTCCTGCAACTTTGAAACGGAGAGCTTGGTTAATATCCTCAAGTGTGTTTGACCAATAAACTAATCTTACTTCACTTAAAGGAGCATTATACGTCCAAGCGACTGCTTGAGCAAAAGTTAAACTTTCGTACCATTTGATAAAGGCTCTAAACTCGACTCCACCCCTTTTTGATATTCCACTGCTATCCGAGTCATTGATTGCAGATTGAGGAGAAAAAAATTAGTTAGATGCTCCGTTACCCAAAGGAGGAGATGTTGAATTTCAACAGGGCTAAACATAATTTCTTCGAGATTGGCTTCCTCAATAACCTGACCCTTACCGTCATACTTGTTAAATAAGTTACAAATAACAGCTTCTTGAACCTGAATATCGGTCAAGATAAGAGAAACAGTTGAGACGTTTTGAATTAGTTTAGCGAGTCTATTTTGTAACCCATAAGTCATTTTAAGCTCTCTACCATCTGAAAGACTAAAATGGGGGCTAGGGTTTAGAGGTTGGATTACATCGGACATTTAGGTATGCTCATTGGGTTTAAGAAGTCTTTATTGTACTCAAAAAAAAGCCCTCTTACGAGGGCTATAAACTTAGTCAGTTTTAGTTAATGGTGTATAACCAAGCTGGAGCACCTTTGAATTGTTCTTTAGAACGAGTGTACTCAGGGTCTGTGGGTACTAAGTCGTACACGTCAAACTCAAAAGGCATATTGGCGTAGTCACCAGTTTGGAAAGTTAAATCGAAGCCTTTAGTCACACGCAACTTTGGAATCTCAATACAAACTTCCACATTATCAGCCATCGAACCAACGATCTTGGCAGCTAAGAACGGTTGTTCGTCTTTACGACCGATAGGGACGATAGAACATTTACGAAGAGTTGCACCTAAAGGAATAGCAACATTCTTTAAAGCTTGGTCAAAGGTGATGGAAGTAGTTGTTTTCGCCTCAACACGGCGAGGGTAAACTTCATCATCCGTACCCACTTGGAGCATTACATAGTCACCCTTGATGAAACCAGCGGTGTCAGCAACGTCAACAGTGACCTCACCCGCTGGGTTTGCAACTAAGGCAGTGGTAACTGTCGTTTGCCCAGCGGTTAAGCTAACGTCATAACCAGCGAAGCCCAAAGCGTAAGTCCAGTTTTTAGCGTTATACTCGTAAACGGAGGCACCCATAGAAACAGGTTCGCCTGTCTTGATGGAGTGTACAACACTATTACGAACACCTTGCGTTAATTTGATGTAGGAGGCTTCAGCCATTACCTTAACATCTTTAACTAAACCAATAGAGTGAGTTGCGGGGGTAAAATCTCGTAAACCAGCAGGTGCTCCCAACATAATCGTGGCTGTACCTACTGCAAAATTAATGGAACGGGCTTCACCAGCCATGTTGGTTCTCCAGAGAATTGTTTATTACAAAAGTAATACGATTGATACTTGCTCCATTATGGTAGCATAACTTATAAGCAAATTAAACTATTTTAAAGGTGTCAAAAATGCCAAATGTTTCTTTAGGTCAACGAGTTGGTCGAGGTAGTGTTGGTGGTACTCGGATTTCTGTGGTTGTCCCTAACGATGTGCTTCCTGTGCTTGAAGCCCTAGCTAAGCAGAACCGTTCCTCTCTCAGTTTAACCTTGGTTGAGTTAATTGAGAGAGGGTTACGCGATACTAAAGATAATGAGCCAAGTAAGCAGTCGTTCCTGACTCCATCTGAATTGGAGTCTCTCAAATAGTTCTAGTACATTTAAAAGGGATTCCAATGAAGCGAGCAGCGCGAAGCTTGGAATCCTTATTCGTTGGCAAAACACTCACCTCGTCCAAAATCACTAGGTTGCCCAAAATAGGGTTTCCTTCAGCATTGTAAAGCTGGATCGTCTTTTCTGGCAGACATTCATCTAAAACAAAACTTGTAATCTGCCGCAAACGGAATAAGCTGGGGTCATTCAATGTTGAGACACCTAGTAAAAAAGTCCCGTCAATAAAATGACTATCCACCTTAAACTCTAAGTTGTAAGAACCGATTAAATCGGTCTTTGGTAGTTCTTCTTCTTCGGGGGCTGTGTCAAATAAAACCACTGAGAGGTTTGTATTTAATTGGGCGTTAGCGGCCTGAGCAAGTTGGTTGCAAAAAGCAAGCACAGTGCTTTCAAGAATGTTTAAGATACCGTTTTGGATGTACATTTTTTAACCTTTAAAAAGAGTTTAATAAGGGGTTACCCCTCTACCACTAATGGAGGTTCTAAAAACTTTAGGAAGTTTAACCGTATGATACCAATGTAAGAGGGGTCCAAGTGTGGGTCTTATTGGGTTATTTGGTCCTTTCCGACCCGAATGGTTGTTTGTTAGCTTAGATAGTGGGTAACCCATCTGGGGTGTATTATCAGCCACATTTATAAACTGTGTACTTAATTCTACTTGATACCTATTAGTTAACAGTTTTCGGTATTGAATACTCCTTAAAGGTCTAAAGCCAAAGGAGAAAGTCTCATATAAAACACTCTCTGAGTGGCTTTTTGATTTAAGGTTAAATACTACTGAGGGACTAGCAGTTTTTAACCTTGTGAAAGGGCTGGATTTTAACTCTTTAGTTATTCTATCTAAATAGGCATCTCTGGCAGCTATGTCTGCTCTATCTAATCCTCTCCTAGCACTATGGGTTTCCCAGCGTTTTGCAGCTTCGGTTGCATAACTTATAAAACCTTTAGTTAATCTTAACTCTTGCCCTTTAGAGTTTAAAACTACAATATCATCAGCAGTAAAAACACCTATTTTTCTTTTTATAATATTTTCCCAGTGTTGGGTTATGTATTGTTTCAAAGTTTTCTTGGGTAGTTTACTCTTGCTAAGATTCTTAACATCTGGTGGTCCAAAGGTTTCAGGCATCTGATTTTTAAAACTGAAAAATTCAGGAGTGCCTAAGCCTAAGCTTCTTTTTTTATTTTCCCATTTTCTTGAAAGTCTTCTATAACTCACCCCCATTTGAGACAGGGATTGACCATCGTAAAAACCCATATTGTCCATAGAGCTAAAAATAAATGGGTCTGCTCCTGAGCCTATAAAAGACTCAATAAACTTTATATGAAAGTCCGCGTAAGCCATATTTAGTTCTTTCGCAATTTTGGCTCGCTCGGTTTTCTGCATAATCTTCATAACAGCCTTGGCTCGCTCCATCTCTAGGAGTGGCTCAATACTGATACGGTCCATTACCAATTGGAAGTATCTATCGTTAGCATCACGCCTAGCCACCTTAAACCTCTACCTTGTAAATATCCTGTTCTTTAATAACCCGCTTCGCGACTAAACCATCAAGTAAATCTCCCACTTGGACGGCATCACTCGTCCAATAGCAAATTCTCTCATCTGTACGC
>Ga0208826_1000555_pt1 | contig 38126 bp, 35 predicted proteins | sample AD_UKC115_MetaG_FD_184451 | JGI IMG/M metagenome (GOLD analysis project Ga0208826, IMG submission 184451) | Active sludge microbial communities of municipal wastewater-treating anaerobic digesters from Hong Kong - AD_UKC115_MetaG (SPAdes)... | ecosystem: Engineered > Bioreactor > Anaerobic >...
GTCGTCGTCTGGACCTATGGGCATCGGCTTGCACTTCGGATTCTCCGGCCGGAGTTCAATCCGGTCGTTCTGGATGTAAAGCCTCTTCACTGTCGCCTCGTCCTCAAGCAGCGCCACGACTATATCACCACTCTCGGACACGGGCTGTTGGCGGACAATCAGCGTGTCACCTTCATTGATGCCCGCCCCCTTCATACTATCGCCCTGTACCTCAAGGGCAAAGAACCGGCCCCCTGATGCAACGCTGCTTTCCACCAAGACTTCGCCAATCACATTCTCGTCGGCCAGGATCGGTACACCCGCAGCTACTCTGCCAATCACCGGCACGGAAACAAGCCCCAGCACGGGGCCGACCGGCTCCCGAACAATCGCGAGTCCCCTGGCCTTGCCCGGCTCTCTCTTTAGATAGCCCTTCCGAACGAGTTGGCCAATCTGGTCATGGGCGCTCGCGCTCGTGATATTCAGCATCTCGCCAAGCTCTGCGGCGGTCGGCGGGTAACCGCGTTGGTCCACGAACCTACGAATCGCCTTGAGCGTTCTCAACTGCGCGTCCGTTATCTCCGTTGTCGGCTTGCGCCCAGGCTTGAGTCGTTCACTTGAGCTGTTCTTCTGGTTCATACATCCTCACCACCAAAGAAGATAAGCCGCTATGCACAAGGCAAGCGACCGCAAGCGAGACATTATATCACCTAATGTCTGCATGGTCAATTGCAAAATGTGATTGGACATTCGCTCCTGCAGAAATTCCCGGCAACCTCTCTGAACCGCCAGTAAATATCAACTGGGGACGGGCTGGCGATGCCAGTTCGGTCTTCCGAGGGCGCACCTCAACTTTACGACCTTTGACTGGATGACACATTGATACGAACGGTATACAAGTTCACCTTCGACGACAGCGTCGCAATGGATGACGTGGAGCGGATACTCGCGCTATCCGTCATTCCCGTGGAGTCGATCCACGGTGAATCCGCGATGCTGGTCGACGGCAGATTTGCCGTGAACAAGAGGCGTCGCACCTGTCTAATAGACACTGAGTCTCAGCTTGGAAACGATCTCGCCCGGGTGTTCGCCGGGTTCCTCAACGCCAAGGCCGGTGGATGCTTCCGAGTAGATTTCGAGGAGACCAGGGAGCAACTCGGCGATGTCCTGGATCTGTATGGAGCATTCGCATGAACGAGCCGATGCTTACTACCTACTCATTCTGGAACGCGTTCCGCAACTGCCGCAAAGCCTGCGAATGGCGGCATCTGAGGGAGTTGGTCCCAATCGGTCGGGATCAGGCCCTTTCCTTTGGGATGCTGATCCACACATGTCTTGAGATGTGGCATGGCGGAAGCGGCCTCGAGGCAGTGCTCGACTTCATCGACGCTTCGCTTCCGCACCGTTCGCAGGACGAATCGCAGAAGTCGGACTGGCACCTGGCCAGGGCGATGATGACGGGCTACGCCGCCCGCTATCCCACTGAGGACTTCGAAATCGTCGCCCTCGAGAAAACGTTCGAGGGCAGGATCATCAATCCCGCCACCGGCGCTTGCTCTCGAAGTCTCACCCTCGCAGGCAAGGTCGACGGCATAGTTCGCCGTGGCCGGGAGCACTACATCCTGGAGCACAAGACAGCCTCTCAGGTCGACGCCGACTACCTTGAGAAGCTGTGGACCGATCTGCAGATCACGCTGTACGCGCACTACATCGAGCAAACACTCGGCATCAAGATCGCCGGCGTCATCTACAACGTGCTCGTTAAGGCCAAGCTTCAGCAGGGCAAGGGCGAGACGGAAGCAGAGTTTGAGGCCCGGCGAGCCGAGCTTTTGGCGAAGTCGAAGACCGGCAAGTCGTCCGCCACGCGAAAGCTACCTGAATCGGACGAAGCATTCCAGGCCAGGCTTGCGGCCAAGTATGCGGAGCCAGAAATGTTCCATCGTGAGGCGCTCTACATCTCGCGCGACCAGTTTGACGCAATGAAGAGCGACCTTTGGGAGCTTACCCAGCAGTTCCTGGATTGCAGGCGTCGAGACGCATTCTACCGGAACACATCCTACTGCTTCGCCAACCATCGAACGTGCGCCTACTTCCCGCTGTGCCGCTCAAACGGCGGCGAGAACGTGATCGCCAACTTCTATGAGACAAAGCCGCCGCACGAGGAACTGCGGACGGACTCTGATATACCAACCGCGCATAAGGAGGCATTCTGATGCTGCTACCGACCCAAAAGACACCGCCGAAGCCAGACCTGGCAGACCTCACGGTTCTGGTCTACGGAGCGACGAAGATAGGAAAATCGACGTGGTGCTCTCACGCGGACAATGCGGTGTTTCTCTCGACCGAGCCGGGGTTGAACTCCCTGGAGGTGTTCCAGGTTCCGATCCGGTCTTGGGACGAGCTGCTTGCCGCGTGCGGTGAGATCGCCGAGGGCAAGCACGAGTTCAAGACCGTGATACTCGACACCGTCGATAACGCATACCGTATGTGCGCCGAGCACGTCTGCCGCAAGTTCAAAATCGAGCACGAGTCCGATCTTGGTTATGGCAAGGGCTTCGCTCTCGTCAACAACGAGTTCCAGCGTGTCTTGAACAAGCTTGCGTTCATGCCCTGCGGCTTGTATCTCATCTCTCACTCGCAAGAGGTAGAGATAGAGACCCGCACCGGCAAGTACAACAAGACCGTGCCCACGCTGCCGGAGAAGGCCAGGAAGATCGTCCTCGGCCTGGTAGACATGGTCCTCTACTGCGACATTGAGACGGCAACAGGGCCCGATAGCAAGATGGCCGCTCGCCGGGTCATGCGCACCAAGCCCAGCCTGAACTACGAGGCTGGTGACCGCACCGGCAGGCTCCCCGAAATCATCGATCTCGACTACACCAAGTTCGCCGAGGCGTTCAGCGCCACGGCCGACACCAAGAAGACACCCAAGGAGGCAACCCGATGACCCAGGAATACGACACCACCGGAATGAGCGATCTTGACCTCGCTCAGTTCGACGACGACTTCGCCGAAGCGCCCGTCGAGGAGCGGGAGTTCGAGGAGATACCCGACGGCAAATATCAGGTGAACGTCGAGAAGGTCGAACTCACCCGCGCTCAGTCCTCCGGCAATCCGATGCTGAAGTGGACGCTCAAGATTCTCGGCCCACGGTTCGCCGGGCGTCTGCTCTGGCGCAACAGCGTGATGGCCAGCAAGGAGAACCTGAAGTGGCTAAAGACGGACCTACACACCTGTGGACTGGACGTCGAGAAGCTCTCCGACCTCCCGGCCAGACTCGGCGACCTGCTGGACGTGAAGCTTGAGGTCACCAAACGCACCAAGGGCGAGAACGAGAACATCTACTTCAACCGGCGGATTGTGGTTGAGGACTTGGCTCCCGAGGACGACTCGCTCGCCCCGTTCTAGATGACCGAATTCGTGACGGTCGTGATCGATACGCGCGAACAGGAGCCGTATTCGTTTCCTCCTCGGCGGTTCCTCGTCGAGCGGCGTGCTCTACCGGCGGGTGACTACTCACTCGCCGGTCTGGAGCACGTGGTCGCGGTCGAGCGGAAGACGGCCGAGGACTTCGTCCACACGGTCATCCGCGACAGGGACCGTTTCAGAAGAGAGCTTCTGAAGCTCGCTGAATACGACCGCGCCTGCGTGGTAGTGGAAGCCGGGCTGGATGATCTCCTGAGTGGAGCATATCGTTCCGGCGCTCATCCAAGTTCGGTCGTCGGGGCTGCGCTCTCAATCATTGTCGACTATGGCATTCCCGTCTATTTCTGCTCCGACCGGCAATGCGCACGCCGGTTCGTCGAGGAGTATCTGCTGCGCTACCATCGGAGGTCAGAGGCTCTATGCCAACAGCAACAACAGAACACACCCGAATCCGGGGAGAGGTCGAGCGGATCTTCTTCTCTTCCGCCAACTTCTCCGCCGGACGGTTCATAACAGAGCGCGGCGACCGGATACAGTTTGCCGGAAACGTGGTGGTCCAGGAGAACCAGCCACTCGTGCTACACGGCAAGTTCATCCGGCATCCGAAGTACGGATTCCAGTTCGAGGTCGCAAGCATGGAACTTGACCGGCACATGGACGCTCGCGGGCTTGCCAACTACCTCGCCAACAATCCTGACATCAAGGGCATAGGCCCGGCGAAGGCAAGGATCATCGCCGAGCGGTTCGGCTCGCAGTTCGAGCGGCACCTCGTCGATGAACCCGAGAAGATCGCGGAGACTGCCAAAGTAACACTCTCGGTCATCGAATCACTGCGGGATCACTGGCTTGAGACGAGCACTGTGAATCAGGCTATGACGGTGCTTGCCGCATACGGGCTTACACATCATCAGGTGACCAAGCTGGTGAAGAAGCTCGGCAACAACGCGGTCGGCATCGTCGAGCGCGATCCCTATGTCATCGTCGGGGAGATCGACGGCTTCGGGTTCAAACGAATCGACAAGATCGCAAGGCAGGTCGGGATCGAGAAAGACAATCCGAACCGCGTCCGGGCAGGGATTGTGTTCTGCGTTGAGGACGCCCTGGATCAGGGCGACTGCTGGGTGGAGTACGAAGACCTGCTCGACCGGGCGAACGAGCTGCTTGTGATGGATGGCCTCGACAGCCGGGAGCACATTGAAAAGCATCTGGACGACCTGATCGATGAGAAGGCTCTGACCTGCTACTCAGCAGACTGCCGGTTCCTTGTGGCCAAACCGTTCATTCGGCGGATGGAGGAAGACCTGGCGCGAGTGTTCTCTGGTGGCACGAAACCCAGTCCGTGCTTTAGTGACCCTCCCGATCTGCACGCCGAGGTGAAGCGTGTCGCGCCGCGCCTCAATCCCAGGCAGCTTGAGGCCGCTATCAACGCAGCCGGGCATTCCATATCGCTCATTTCGGGCGGCGCGGGATCGGGAAAGACTTTCACCGTTGCCGCGATAACCCGGCTCTGCGACGAGCATGACCTCCGGGTCGTGCTGTGCGCCCCGACCGGCAAAGCGGCAAAGCGGATGGAAGAGGCCACAGGGCGAGAGGCGTCGACTATCCATCGGCTACTCGGGTTCAACGGCAAGACCTATGCCCGCGACTCGGAGAATCCCATCTCGGCAGACATGCTCATCGTGGATGAGGTCTCGATGGTCGACGTGGTTCTCGCCTGGCATCTATTTCAGGCAATCGATTTTGAGCGCACGGGGGTGGTGCTCGTTGGCGACCACAATCAGCTTCCGCCGGTCGGCCCGGGCAACATTCTCCGAGACCTTATCGAGTCGCGAGTCTTGCCGACCACCATCCTTGATGACATAGTGCGGCAGGCTGGGATTCTCAAAGAGAACAGCATAGCGATCCTCAAAGGCGAAGTGCCCAAGACTCCTCAGCGCGACACTTCGGTGCGCGGTGCATGGTATGTGGCGGATCAGCACACAGACGCGGAGCGGGTGCAGCAGTTCATACTGGACCTGTTCGAGCACACTCTTTCCGAGAAGCTGGGCTTCAATATCCTTCGGGACGTGCAGCTCCTGACTCCAACGCATAAGGGTCCGCTCGGTACAGCAGAACTGAACACCAAGCTTCAGCGCCTCATCCAGCGCAAGCTCTGGAACTATGACGTGCTCCCGCCCCAGCCGGGTCGCAGGCCGAAGCTGCTCGTAAACGACAAGGTCATCCAGACCCGGAACAACTACGACCTCGGTGTCATGAATGGCGCGATGGGCATTGTGCGCAGCGTTGGTATCGACGGATCGCTCAGCATCGAGTTCGAGGACAAGATGGTCCATATCGAGGCGGGGTCGCCGCATCGTGGTGACATCCAGCTTGCCTACGCGCTCACGATCCACAAGTCCCAGGGATCGGAGTTCCCCTGCTCGATAGTGATTGCGCACAAGTCGCACTCGTTCATGCACCATCGGAACCTGCTCTACACCGGCGTCACGCGCGCTTCTCAGACAGCGATCATCGTCGGCGACCACTGGGGAATCGCCAACTGCGCCAAGCGCGTGCAGGTGGATGCGCGGAAGACGTTTCTGAGTCTTATCCTGCCGACGGGAGGTAGGTGACTTGGGCGCAGCCTATGACAACATACCGAATGAACTGAAGACGCTTCGCCAGTGGGTCTGCTACCGCATTGAGGAGCGCAACGGCATTCCCACGAAGATACCCTACCGCACCGACAGAGCCGGGAGGGGTAACGCAAAGACCAATGATCCCGCGACTTGGCACACGTTCGAGGAGGTCATCGAGGCAGCCGCCAAGCCTGCCAACAGGTTCGATGGCATAGGATTTGTGCTCTCGGAGACTGATCCTTACGTGTTCATTGACCTCGATCACGTTGTGGCAGAGGGCGAAGTCGAGCCGTGGGCGGCGGAGATAGTGAAGCAGGTTGGCTCCTACGCCGAGTTCAGCCAATCCAACACCGGCATCCACATCATCGCGAGAGCGGGCAAACCAGGGTCCCGGTGCAGGACCGCGAGTCATCCCAAGTTCGAGATATACGCCGACCGCCGTCTCGTAGTCTTTACAGGCAAGCGCATTCCGGGTGCGGCCCCGGCAGTCACGGACGCGGGGAATGCTGTCGCGGCGATCTACCGCAGCATCTTTGGTGACGAGCCCAACAACGATGTGCCGCCGAAAGAGACGGTGAGGAACGCCCGGCCCAACGGAATGAGCGATCCCATGCTCATCCGCCAGGCACTGTCCGCATCTAATGGCGAGAAGTTCCGAAGGCTATGGAACGGCGACATCGGCGACTACAACGGCGACCGCAGTTCCGCCGACATGGCGCTCTGCTGCATGCTTGCCTATTGGACAGATAAGGACCCGGAGAGGATGGACAGGCTCTTCCGGGAGTCGGGACTGATGAGACCAAAGTGGGATGAGCGCCACGGCACGCAGACCTATGGTCAGATGACGGTTCAAAGGGCGAACGCCAAAGTCAGCCAGACTCATTCGGATTGCGCAGGGGGACGGCGCGAAAAGCGTCCCCGGAAACTCTCCCGGACAGCCAACAGTGAGGACGTCGCATATAGCCCCGACGGGGAACCCCTGAATGATCTCGGCAACGCGCGGCGGCTCGTGAGAAAACACGGCGAGGACATTCGTTTCTGCCACAACGCGGCGAAGTGGTTCTGCTGGGATGGTCGGCGCTGGGCTATGGACGAGACCGGCGAGATATTCCGCAGGGCAAAGGCAGTCGTGGATGACCTGCTCAAGGTCGCAGTGGCCATGCGCAAGTCGGCGGAAGCGTCATCAGACGAGAGTGCCCTTGAACTCGCCAAGGTGTTCGAGCGTCACGCCGTGGCGTCAGGCAACGACCAACGCATCAAAGCCATGATCTCCCAGGCCAGGACCGAGCCACAAGTGACGATACTGGCGGATGACCTGGACGGAGACCCCTGGCTCTTCAACTGCTCTAACGGCACTATCGACCTGAGGACAGGTGAGCTTCGCCCGCACAGCCGACACGACCTCATCTCCAAGATAAGTAAGACAGCCTACGTTCCAGATGCCGCTTGCCCGGTGTGGCAGAGATTCCTCAGCGACATCTTCGAGGACGATGACGAACTGATCCGCTTCGTGCAGTGTGCTGGCGGATACAGCCTTACAGGCGATACTCGCGAGCAGGTCTTTTTCATCCTGCACGGGTGCGGGTCGAACGGCAAGTCCACGTTCATCGGGGCTTTGAGGGACGTGCTCGGCGATTATGAGAGCAAGACATCAACCGACACGCTCATCGAGAAGAACAACTCGAACAACTCCAATGACGTCGCGGCGCTCAGGGGCGCAAGGCTTGTCAGCACCATCGAGACGAGCGCCGGCAGACGCCTGGCAGAAGCTCTCGTAAAGGAGTTGACAGGCCAGGATGCTGTAACGGCGCGGTTTCTCTACAAGGAGTTCTTCACGTTTGTGCCGGTCTTCAAGCTCTGGCTTGCCTGCAACCACGTGCCTGTCATCCAGGGTCAGGACCATGCCATCTGGCGACGGATTAGGCTGGTGCCGTTCGGCGTGCAGTTCCGAGAGCCGGAGGAATCCGCTGGGCCGTACAAGGACAAAGCTCTTCCAGAGAAGCTCAAGGCTGAGTATGAGGGGATCCTCGCGTGGCTTGTGCGCGGTTGCCTGGACTGGCAGAAGAACGGAATGCCCGCAGCCAAAGCCGTCAAGATGGCTACAGGCAAGCTGCAACAGGACATGGACGTGCTCGGCGGCTTCTTCGCGGAATGCTGCGTGTTCAATCCGCAGGCTTTCGTGACAGCCAGGGACCTCTACTCCGCCTACAGCAAATGGGCAGAGGACAACGGCGAGAAGCCGCTCTCGCAGAGATGGTTCGGCCTAAGGCTTTCCGAGCGAGGAACCTGCGAGAGCATCAGGACCCGGACAGGCAGGGGGTGGCGCGGCATTGGTCTGCGTTCAGAGGGACCAGAAGACCCGACGGATGGAGAACCAGAGGGCGTGAACCTTGTGAATGATGTGACGCTGGATTCGGAAAAGTCGCTATCATGCGCGCACACGCGCGCGATACACACTTCCCAGGAAATAGCGTCACAAGGTGCACAAGGTTCACAGCACGCTGTTCCTGGCGCTGATGACGGTCTCGACTGGTCAAACGGGGTGGCATTCTGATGGGATACCTGGACGCCCTCAACCATCGTGGGATCAGAGCAAGCATTCGCAAGGACAATATGCTCTGGCTTGACCCACAGCACCTAGTCGCACCAGATATCGCCGAGATCGTGCGCTCACATAAGGACGACATATTGGCAGAGATTCGTAGTCGCGCCGTGGACACATCAGACGATCTACCGGAAATCGTCCCTGACTACCACTTCCTTTGGGTCGCGACCGACCTCGATTCGTTCGAGGAATCCGATCCCAGGTTCGGCTATGAGGTCAATTGTGATCCAGTCTACCGGATGCTTGATGCCCCATATTATGCCTGGCTTCGACATCGGATGGAGAATGCCCGGGCCGCGCACAGATCAGGACGACTTGATGATCAGACATTCGAGACCCTGCGGAAGCGATTCAACATCATTCACGACTGGGCAGTCCGGCATATCGGCGAGGACGTTCTCAAGCGAGCCGTTCGCACCACCAACGTGAATGCGTACATGCCGCCATCCCAGCAGACCTTCGCCGCATATCGCAAGACCTGGGACGATGCCTGGGACGCGTATCAGCGGCGCCAGGCGGCGCATTACAAGCCAGGCCAATCCGACCAGGCAGCCCGACTTCAGCACCTGCTCGACACTCAGGGCTACGCTGGCATTCGGTCCTCCATTGTCGAGGACGTCGTGGTCTTCGTCAGAGACGACTCGGCCGTCGTGCCGCCCAAATGGACAGCCAAAGTCAGATTCACGCTTGAGGAGTTGCGCCTGATGGTCGGCTCTACGCCTGAAGCCGTGAAGCAGACATGCGAGGTCAAGCGAGTCTTTGGCGGTAAGGTCGTGCCCGCGGGTGATGACCCGTTCCGAGGCACTCCCCCAGCGGCAAGACCGGTATCGGTCGGCCAGCAGACGCTTCTCGCTACGCCAGCAAGCACAAGATGAGGCGCGAAACGCCTCCCGCGCGCATCTCCGGGGTGCGCTAACAATCTGACGAGGGTGAACACGAGCCATGAGCGATGAGATACAGGATGGGCTGGTAGAGGATCGGGTAGGTAGCGAGGATAGAGCCAGAGCAGAACGCTGGGAGAGAAACGGCGGTGTCCGACGTAGACCGGGCGCACCTCAGGGCAACACGAATGCCTTGAAGCACGGCGTCTACGCGGATAGGTTTCTGTCAACTGAGGAGAAGCCGCTCTTCGACGCGATCATCGAGCAGCTTCACCAGGACTTCGTGTTCAACAAGAGCTCGGACTTCATGCAGGTGGAGTTGGTGGCGGTCTACTTCCTGAAACTCGGTCGAGCGCAGGAGGCTGGCGATTGGGATGCGGCGGAGAGACTCGACCGGATGATCCGCTGTCATCTCAAAGACCTCAAGGCGACCAAGATCGCCCGCGAAGGTGATGAGCCGAAAGGCCCGGAGACCACTCCCGCAGAGTGGGCGACCGCGCTCCTTGAGAAGCTGGCTGAGGCCGAGAAGAACGGTCGGGGCAAGGCAGAGCCGGAGAAAACACAGGAATGAGTTCGGATAACACCATTGTGGCTCCGGTGGATTGGCCGAATCCACGCGTGGATCTCAGGCTGAGTGAGAGACTGAGTTCCGATAAGACGTGTTCTCGGAACTCTCTCACTGCCGGAATCCGCCGCTCGGAACAATGGATGCGGGAAATGCAGGCTGGGGAAAGGCCGATGAGTGTTCCTTTCCCCAGCAGTGAGGGTGAGTCAGATCCGTTCGAGCGCATCCTCCAGCGCCTCGTCAGAGAGGTGCGTGTAGATTTCAGTCGTCGAGATGTCGCTGTGGCCGAGGGCACGCTTCACCAGAAGCAGGTCAGAGGTTCTGGCGTAAAGGTGAGTCGCGAACGTGTGTCGGAGGCCGTGAGGCGAGACACGCTTTGCGATGCCGGCCGCGTCCAGCCAGTGCTTCAGCCGCTGCGCGATCTGCCTGTTGCAGAGCCGAGTCCCTCTGGAGGAGACGAACAGGGCACGACATTCGCCGGTGTCGAGTCTGCGTCGTTCCTGGAGATAGCTCCTCAGCAAAGTGCGGAGAGACGACTTCAGAAACTTGACCTGCGGGATGTTGCCCTTGCCGGTAATGCTGATGTGCTTGCCGTCGAGGTCAACGTCGTCTATGTCCAGGTTCACCAGTTCCGCGAGCCGAATGCCGGTGCCGAGGAACAACTCGAAGATGACTCGGTCTCTCCGCGCGAGTGGGATGGCGCGGCCATGGAGTTCCTTGAGGAGCCTACGCTTCTCGGCCTCGGTCAGGAACTCCGGCGGCGTTCTCGCCAGTCGCTTGGTGGTAACGGACTTGGCCGGGTTAGTCTCGGTGAGGCCACTATCAGTCGTCCATGCGAAGAACGAGCGGACGACGGCTTTCAGCCGATGCATTGTCGCCGGGGACTTGGGCGCGGAATCCTCGGAGTGCGCGACCACGGGATCGGTGAGCGCCGCGTCGATCATCCCAGGCGTGATGCTTCGCATACCGTCACTGGGCAGCGCGCGGGCGAAGCATCGCAGGTCACGCAGATAGGCGGAGATGGTATGCTCCGAGCGACCTTGCGCCCGGAGCCTTACCACGAAGTCGTATATCGTCCGTTCGAGGTCGTCAGTCGGTTGCAGCAGCCGGATCGGTGTCGGCATTGCTCGCCTCCGGTGTTGCCTTGAGACTGCGGCCCATGGGTGTGTCTTTCGGGAGTGGGAGCTTGGCTATGTAGCCCTGTTCCTTTGCCCAGACTAGGAACGTTCGGAAGACGCGGATGGTCTTCTTGACAGTGATCTCGGAGCGGTCCTTGTCGCCGTGCATCTTGAGGAGCGCGTTCGACTTGAGGAACCCGGAGACGTGAGGGATCAGGATCGCCGAGACCTTCTTGTCGGGGCCGAAGAACGCCTCGACCTGTTCGAGGTCTTTTGAGTAGGTATAGAGCGTGCGTTCGCTCTTGCCCTGGCCCTTGAGATACTCAAGGTGCTCATGGACAGCTTCGTGAAGTGTCTTTTCCGTCATTTCACTACCTCCTGGTGGTTGGGTGTTGCATTCACATTCACGCTCAGGTTGCATGTGAAGTCAAGTCATTCTTGCCTTGAATGTGCAGGGAAATGCTGAGGAGAAACGGTTGGGTCGGCTAACGTCGGAAGAAGAAAGGCTTGGAATGTCGCTCAGGGACCCTGTCCTGTGGGGCCAGGGATATCTGTGTAACCGGGACGGCTCTGCTCGCACATACTGGTCGCACCAGGTGGAGGACCTGCAGTGCAAGGACCGGAACATCATTCACCTTGACGGCCGCGACTCCGGCAAGTCCATATCGCTCACTACTGACGCGCTGCACTTCGCCTTCACCACTCGCGGTGGCCAGGGACTCGTCGCTGCTCCGCACCAGGGACACCTCGACACGCTCATTGAGGAGATAGAGTTCCAGATCGATTCCAATCCCGAGCTGACGAGAAGTATCGCCGTCACGAAGTACGGCAAGCCAAAGATATATCGCAAGCCTTACTTCCGGCTGGAGTTCACGAACGGCGCGGTCCTCTACTTCCGGCCTGCCGGAGCATACGGGGACGCCTTCCGGTCGCTGCACGTCGAGCGGGTCTGGGTCGATGAAGGCGCATGGCTTTCCGAGAAGGCGTGGAAGGCACTTCGACAGTGTCTCAAAGCAGGAGGGAGACTCCGCATATACTCCACGCCGAACGGTCTCAGGGACACCACCTATTACCGGCTGACAAGCTCCTCACAGTTCAAGGTGTTCCGCTGGCCGTCGTGGCTCAATCCGAACTGGAACGATGAGAGGGAGCAGGAGCTTCTGGAGTTCTACGGGGGCAGGGACACGGCAGGCTGGCAGCATGAGGTCGCGGGCGAACACGGCAAGCCCTCATACGGCGCGTTCAATGTGGAGTATCTGAACCTGTGCAGGCAGGAGGCCTTGGAATACCGCAGGATTGCGATCACCGGCGAGGACCTGAGTTCGTGTGAGACAGAGGCGGAATCCTACGACCGGCTGGAGATGCTGCTCAACCTCGTGCCCCAGACCGGCGTGTTCTGGGTCGGCGGTGACCTCGGCTACACCAACGATCCGACGGAGATCGTTGTCTTTCGAGAGACGGACCTGGGCGAGCGATGCGTGCTCACTCTCGTCGTGCGCATACACATGGAGCATGTTTCGTATCCGCACATCGCTCAGGTCATATCACTCCTGGAGCGATACTACACGCCGGTCGGCATCGGGGTAGACAACGGAGGCAACGGCCTTGCGGTCGTTCAGGAGCTTCTGACGCTCGACAAGTATCGATCTTTGCAGCTTGAGGGACGGCTGCGTGGATATGACTTCGGCGGTATGACGACACTGGCGGTTCGTGACGGGCGCGAGGTCCGCAAGCGCACCAAGGAACTAATGACCACTCTCATCAACGGCGCGCTACAGAGGCGGCAGATGATACTGCCCGCAGACGACTCGGAGATTGAGGACCAGTTCACGACGCACACCTACACGCTCTCAAACGGCAACATCATCTACTCGAAGGGCAACGACCATATCGTGGACGCTGTGCGCTGCGCGATGCTCGCTCACGAGCAGGCGACTCTTGATACGGTGAGCGAAGAGACGGTCTCGATCATGCCGGTGCTCACCAACCCGGTCTTTATCTGAATGGGATTGCCAATAACGGCCGGAATAATTGCCGTTGTTTTGCCGATAAGCCGCACTCGGCTCATCTATCGCGCCTGTGCGCTCTCGCGCTACGTTGCGCGCCCTGGCGCGAACAAACGCTAACCTGACGGGAGGTCTTGATTGGATAATATCAACTCTGAAGCCCAAGGGTTCTCTGACGAGAACTCTGCATACGGAATCGTGATCCCCGCGCTGGCCACCGCCGCCGCGCTTGACTCATCTGCTTTTGGCGGCATCAACGCAAACGACGCAATCCCCACGAGCTGGGAAGACCGGGCCCGCAAAGCCTGGGAGTATTACGTCGAGGAGCCGCTCGTGAAGAACTGCGTCAACTCCTGGCGCACCTTCGCCGTGGGAGATGAGATCAAGATCACGAGCGACGATGACACCGTGAAGCAAGAGGCGAACGACGTCGCTGATAGGCTCGGCATATCTGAGTTCGTGAAAGACATGATACTCCAACTTCTCGTGAAGGGGGACGCGGTCGGGTTCAAGCGATATGTGAAGGACGGCAAGGACATCGAGGAAGTCACCTGCGTCAATCCGGTCTCCGTGAAGGTGAAGTATGCGCAGGGGCAGCTTGTGGAAGTCCAGCAGTTCCCGGAGGACACCCCGACCGCAGGCCACGGGCTGGAACTGCCGGTTGAACAGACTCTGCACCTCAAATGGGATGCGCCGGAGTTCTCACCGCGCGGCAACTCGCTTGTGCTGCCCGCGTTCCAGTCAATCGAGCTTCTTCGGGACTATCGGCGTGCGGAGCAGGCGATAGCAAAACGCTGGGCCACTCCGTTCCGGCTACTCAAGGTCGGCGGCGCGTTCGGCCAGAAGATGGTGATGCCCGACCAGAAGATGCTTGAGCAGGTCCGCGACATGGTGAACAAGATGGACCTGAAAAGCGGTCTTGTCGTCCCGTTCTACGTGACCGTCGAGACCCACGGCACCGAAGGCCAAGTCCTGAACGTCGAGGATAAGGTCAAGGAGGTCAAAGAGGACATCGTTGTTGCGCTGGGACTGTCGCGCTCGCTGGTTGCTGGTGACGGACCAAACTTTGCGACGGCGTCGGTGTCGATGCAAAAGATGCTCATCATGATCCGAGAGATAAAGCATGCGGCGCGGACCATCCTTGAATGGATATACGACGACTGGCTTGAGCTTTCGGGGCACGCGGGCAAGAGCATCCAGTTCCTCTTCAACGACCTCGACCCGACGGACGCCGTTGACTTCAAGAAGCTCCTCATCGAGCTATACGACCGCAAGCTCATAAGCCGCTCGTCTCTGCAACTCAAGATGGATCTGGACCCGGATATCGAGGAAGCGAACCGCCAAAGTGAAGGTAAGTCGGTCGATCTGCTCGACGAAAAGCAGGTCAAGCCTATCGTCGATATGGTCGTAGCCGGAATCATGAGCGTCGAGACCGCACAGGAGATGCTCGGTCTCGACCCAGCAAAGAATCCAGCAGGTTCCAGGTCTGAAGCGGCCTGGGCTGGGCTGTTTGCGAGGGGCGAGCACGATAGGGAAGTCTGTGACTCCTGTGGTTACTTCGACGCTGAACACAATCGCTGTGGCGTCACCCAGGCGGAAGTCACCTTCGACTCTCCGGCATGCCGGTTCATCCAGCCGAGGAAGGTCGAGAACAAGTGAGTTCATCCTCTCCGATGATGTGCGCCGTTGCGGACCTGACCGACCAGGCTCAAGCGATACGCAAGGCGACGGACAAGGGCCTCATGGCTCGTGACCTCTACACGGAGCAGGTGGTCTACCAGCTTACGCAGTCGCTGAAGTCGGCTGAGAAGCAGGTGCGTACCGCCCTTGCTAACTACCGAAGCCTTGGCTCTCTGCCGGACAACAAGCTCGCCGCGCTGAAGGGCCTGGAGAAGCTGGACGCTGAGATCGCGGACGTAATGAAGGCGCTCAGAAGAGAGCAGACCCTGATGTTCCGCCAAGGCTCGCGTGCGTCGTTCCGATCCGGCGTGTACCGGGGCATTGAGGAGTTCGCGGCGGCTCAGATGCCGTTCTATAAGGATCTCACGCCTGAGGGCATCGACAAGCTGACTACCTCCGTCTTCACGCTTATCGACACCGACGCGCTCGACTTCATGACCAACTACAACCTCGTGCTTGCGGGTGACATCCATCGCGAACTCGCGGATGGCATCAAGCGCACCATTCTGTCGGGCGTGGCCGCGGGCAAAGGCGCGGATGATATAGCCCGCGACCTCGGCTCGGTGATCGAGGACAAGGAGTCGTTTCGGCACGCCGGGTCAAAGGTGTTCACCAAGGCGCAGTACCGGATGGAGATGATCGCCCGCACGGAGGTTCTGCGCGCTCACAACCAGGGCCGCATCAAGTTTCACCAGCAGGTCGGCGTGCAGAAGCTCGAATGGATAACGATGGAGGACGAGCGGACGTGCCCAGTCTGCGGTGGGCTCGACGGCAAGGTATTCGACACCGACCACTTTCCGAACCAACCCGCTCATCCCAACTGCCGCTGCACGAGCGTTGTGGCATGGCCGCTCCTGATATGCGGCGGGGAGTTGGGCGCGACGGCAGCACCCGGTCAGAGCGCGTGCATACTGCCTCCGCAGGCAATCCACGATCAGGCCAAGCAACAAGCAGAGGAAGAGAAGAAGCTCAAAGCTGCGTTCGACTCAGGGGAGGTCGCCGACCTCGGCACTCTCAACGTAAAGCAACTCCGGACGCTCGCAAAGCAGAACGGCATTTCCGTCGCCCGAACGAAGAGCGATTTCATCAAGCTCCCAGATCAGGTCGAACCGGGAGTCCATCACGGCGACCTTTCCGGTACGGCTCTTCAGGCGAAGGTCAAGCAGCACAACATCGCGGCACTGCGCAGCAAAGATGACCTGGTTGCTCTGCTTGCCGAGAAGCAGGCGCTAATCAAGCAGGCGAAAGCCTTGGAGGAAGCGGCAAAGAACGTCGCCCCTCAGACCGACCTTTCAAGCCTGACTATGGTCCAGCTCAAAGACATGGCCAAGCAGCACGGCATATCGCTGAACCTCACGAAGAGCGAAGTCATCGAGATGCTTGACGGGCTGGAACCCGGCGTGGACCATTCCGGCCTTGCTGGAAAGGCGCTCATCGCCGCGAAAGCCAAACACGGCATACCCCCATTGAAGAACAAGGAGCAACTCGCTAAGGCCCTTGAGAAGGCCGCCGGGCTGCAGATGGCTGAACAGGCCAAGCAGCAGGCTCTTGATGCGGCAAAGGCTGAGGCTCTGAAGAAAGCCGAGCAGACGCTGAAGGACGCTGCGGCTCAGATTGTCATGCCGTCGTCCCCTGCTCAGTATTCATCGTTCCTCGACTCGGTGAAAGTCGCCGAAAGCGAATTGGCGAAGGAGTCCGGACTGCCTGCCGCAGTTATGGAGCAGCACGCAAAGGAAGTCGCCGTCAAGAAGCTCGCCTTCCAGCAGCAGATCACGGCGATGAAATCTGGCGAGCTCAAGGATCTGGCGAAGCTATCCAAGATCCCGCACTGGCAGTGGGCTTCGAAAGATGAACTGGTTACTCTCTTCACCGAGACGGACGCGGCGAAGACATCGGCGGCCCAGGCGAGCATCGAGGCAAAGCACGCCAAGTGGGCGGAGAAGCACCTCAGCAAGTCGGGCAAGACGGCACAGCCGAAGCCTGTGGTCACCCCAGAGCCACAGTCACCCTCACAGTCTGTCACGGTCGCGACCTCGAACACATTCACGAGGAAAGGCTCAGAGTTCGAGGACGTGGATTCCGCCTGGGCGGAGAAAGGCAAGCCTGAGAAGTTCAAGTATGATGGCAAGGCCAACGTCGGCGGCGCGCACGCAAAGGAGTTCTGGATCGACGAGAACGGCAATAAGTGGCTGTTCAAACCGACGGGCAAGCGCACGGGCGATTTCGTCGCATTCGGAGAGGAGTCGGCTTACAAGATCGGCAGGCTTATCGATCCGGATGCCATCGAGGTGCGGACTATTCGTCTCAACGGGCGAACCGGCTCGATACAGAAGTGGCGCACTGATCTCTCCGTTAGGTACGATTTCTCAGAGATCGAAGTCACCGAGTTGTTCGCGGACGAGGTTGCGCAGATACAGCGTGAGCACGTACTCGACTGGCTGATCGCAAACCATGACGGACACCCCAAGCAGTTCCTGCGGGCGAAGAACACCCACATATACGGCATCGACAAGGGCCAGCTATTCAAGTTCCTGGGATCGGATACGCTCTCCATCGACTATCATCCAAATGGAGTCTGCGGCGAACAGGAACCGCTCTACAACACAGTCTTCCGGGCAGTGAAGCAGGGCAAGGTGAAAGCCGATCCATCGGTCACGCTGCGGTATGTCCGAGAGGTCGAGAAGATATCCGACGACGATTACCTCGGCCTGCTGCGGCCTTATGTGGAGGGCAGGTTCGGCGGCGACGAGGCCGGAAAGCGTGCGTTCTACGAACTCGCCCTCGCTCGAAAACACAACCTCCGGCGTGACTTTGAGGGATTCTATGCCGACGTGCTCGGCAAGAAGAATTTCGCTTTCGAGGACCCTATCGAAACGCCAGTCAAAGGCCGCATTGGTAAGGCCGAAGAGGAACTACTGGAGGATGTTCGGCGACTAGGCTGGCAGGGCAAGGCGCTCCCGATTGACGAGGACGATATTGAGGACCAGAACGCGCTCATCTTCACCGAGATGGCCAAGGGTCAGGAGCGCACCGTGATCAAGCTCAAGGTCAGACCGGAGGCGGAATCAAAGGTCTTGCCCAAGCTCCGCAAGGCAACGAAGCAGGTCACGAAGATCGGTGAACGTTTGCCTGAAGACGACTTCGCCGAGGACATACTCGACGCAGTAAAGACCGTGAACCACCACACTGGCGACGGCAGCTACAACAAGGCGAAGATAGACAAGGCAGCGGGGCACATCAAGGCGCTTGAGAAACTCGCCAGGTCTGATGATCCCGACATCCGTGAGATGGCCGAGATATATAAAGGCTGGGTGGAGAAGGTGCAGCAGGCGGTCCGCGACCGGAAGCCGATTCCCGAACACTTCGATATGTACCTCAAGAAGGTCGCTACCAAGCCTAAGAAGACGGACTCCGACTTCACCTGTCGCAGAACGAAGGTGCTCGTTGAGAAGCGAACCGTCAGCAAAGGTGACCTGTCCGTCGAGAGCGAGGCTGCGGATATCGGCAGTCTGTTCGGCGGACGCCACATGCCCGACGGCGAGCAGTACGAGATTGACTTCGGCGACGGCGTGCGCGCGGTCTATCGGCCGTGGTCGTCGAAGAACCTGTATGCGCATTCCGGCGAGTTCGAGATGATAGTGCCGGATCGACCGAATGCCAAGAGTCTGGATGCGGCGCTGGAGAAGATGGAGAAGATCGGCTTGAAGACGAACATCGCTACTCCCGAAGACGCGGAAATCCTGTATCTGCACAAGCAGGCGTATATCACGCGAGTCGACAAGTCCCCGGAGTACACGCAGATCATCTCCTCGCTCGATCAGCGAAACGCCTCCAAGACTGAGCGTATCCAAGCTCTGCGCGGATTCTGGGAGAAGCGGCTCGGCGTGTCGGATATCACGAAGATGCCGGGCTACGATCCGGTCGGGGAGTATCAGATCGGGTTCAAGGACAAGACGATAGGCGGCGGTTATCGGTATCAGTATCGGTTCGACATTTCGGATACAGACCTTGAGAAGGAAATGAGGGGCTACAGCCTTCACCACAGCCTGACGAACAGCTCCAGCATGAGCGGCTTTCTTGATGCTGCTCTGGGGAACAACGGCACAATGATAAGCACGGTCGAGAAGCTGAGAGCCGGAGTCCAGCCGCGCGGAATGTCCCCGGAGTCGGACATGAAAACCGGCGGCGCGAGCTACGTGTTCACACGCATCAAGAAGTCTCCGCTCTCCGGCGCTTCGGCCGAGAATGGGATCTACTTCAAAAAGAGGCTTCTGAGGCGCATGGACGCCATCAGCTACAGCCATGACGCCTACGGCAAGGTTACCGAGGACTACGTGCCGACGCACCGGGGAAGCGATCCCAAGACCTGGAAAGCCTACGCTCGGAACACGAGCAACGAGACGATTCTGAAGCACTCGATAACGCTGCTCGACAACTTGGAAGCGATAGTAGTGGGAAGCGAGTCAGAGCGGACCAGTGTGCTTGCGGTGTTCAAGAAGCACGGCATATCCAAGCTGACCGACGGTCGCAAGGTCGAAGACATCGTTCTGGTGAGGTGAATATGCAAGGGTTCATAGCACAGGAAAAGGCGAGACTGCAGGCTCTGTTCGGCGAGTTCAATCGCGATGGGTCGTTCATTGTGCTGCGAGAAGATCGCGGTGAACCGCTACCGCTTGGGCTTGTCGACAGTTACAACGTTACTCGGGTCGCTCCGCATTTCGACGTGTCCGGCAACGTTACCAAGACCGACTTCTGGGTCATGTGGAAATCAGTCGGCTACGACAACGGCTACCAGTACACGCACACCATCAAGGTTGTGGATTGGGGCCGGGAGGACACTTACGAGCTTGACCTCACCGACGACCTCGACCGCCGCTATCATATCGAACTGATCATGGACGCGACCGAACACGAGTATGTGCTCGACTGGCGAAAGTGGCGGAGCTACAAGGCCCAGAACGCCGCCGAGTTCGGGATCATTGACGCTCAGCTTCTTGAGGAGCACGTAAAGATAGCGGAGTCCTGGGAATGAAGCTCAGATACATGATCGAATACGCGCTGCGCGACAGGGACACGAACCCGCGCTATGAAGCCATCGGCGTCTGGGTGCAAGGGCCCGGCCCTGGGCTGGACGTCGTGATGGAGTATCTGCCGGGTAACGATGAATTCCAAGACGAGGCCGATTGGATCATCAACCGGCTGGTGGAAAACGACATCAAGAGTCTGCCCGACGACTTCCTGGAATACCACCAGGCCACCTTGTCACCGTATCGTGGGATGCGTGGCGAGATCGTGGAAACCGAGGAGTTCGGTACAGTAGAGGAGTGCGCAAGGAAAATCTGCAGGGCAATCGCGCATTAATCGCGCATTAATCGCGCACTTATCCCGCATTTATCCCGCACTTTTCCCGCACTCGCGCCACCTCCTGCCGACTCACTGTTCGCATGATAGTATCACCCACACTTGTTTACATGTGTGGGTATTTCTATCCATTCCGCCTAAGAATGCAAGTGGAAGCCAGTCTGCCAGACCTCTTCTAGGTTGCTCTCCTGCCCCCCGAAAAGAATCCCGGCACGTCGCGAATTCCGCCAGTAAATATCAACTGGAGAGGTTCCCCCGCCAAGGGGGAGCCGCGCGTGTCGGAGTGATTGATGCAGCTTTTCGCCACGGACATTGATTGGCTGGCCTTTCTTCTGGAGACGGACGCCTCGCGCCACCTGGAGCGGCTTCTCGCCCAGGCGGCGGAGCTCGTCACCGAGGAACTGCCGGAAGACAAGCGGCCGAAATACATAACCAACTACATCGGCTCGAAGCAGAAGCTGGTCGACTGGATATGGAAACACACGCCTGAAGGCGTGGAGTCCGTCCTAGACGCGTTCTCCGGTTCGGCGGTCGTGGCCTACATGTACAAGACCAAGGGGTTGCGGGTTCTGGCCAATGACCGGCTGAACTACTGCTACCACGCCGCGCGGGCTATCGTCGAGAACGACAGCGTGCGCATCAGTCAGGAAGAACTCGACTCGCTGCTTGCGGATAATCCAAAGGCTGGGACATTCGTCCGAGACCACTTCAAAGGGCTATTCTTCGCCGACGGCGTCCACAAGGTCATAGACCAGATCCGGGCGAACGCCGACAAGCTGGAAGGTTACAAGAAGGACATCGCGCTCTTCGCTCTCGGCAAGACGTGTATGTCCGGCAAGGGCGGTTTCGGTCATTTCTCCTCCTCTACCGACTACGGTAAGCGGCAGGACACGCCGGAGGAGTTCAAAGAACGCTTCGCGGACAACGTCGCCCGCATTAATGCTCTGGTTTTCGATAACGGCAAGGAATGCAAGGCGTCGTGCAAGGATGTGAACGAGGCCCTGGCTGACGCAAAGGTAGATCTTGCCTACTTCGACCCGCCCTACGCGACCGAGTTCTCCACCACTAACTACGAGAAGAGCTACCACTTCGTGGAAGGCCTGATGACCTACTGGGACGGCCTCACGCTCGTCGAGGATTCCAAGACTCACCACTACGAGACCGACCACAAGACGGTAACCAAGGCGAACGCCAAGGAGTTCTTCTCGACGTTTCTTACGAATGCGAAGCACATCCCGAACTGGCTCATCTCATACCGCGACCACGCCTACCCGAACGAATCCGAGATGAAGGAGATCATCTCCGCAAGCGGCATGTCAAGCCGGATGCAGTCCCAGCAACACCAGTATCATATCTCCTCTCGGCATACCGAGAACTCTCAGGCGATGGAGCACCTCTTCGTTTGCTCGCGCGCAAAGGAGATGAGCAAGGCGGCAAGCCTCTGCCCTGCCTGTTCTCAGCAGGCAATGGAGTCCGAGGCTGTGTGGGACGAGACGGAGAACGAAATCCGCTACCGAGTCCGTGACCCCGAGGACTTCGAACCCGACAGCTTCAGGCGGAAAGCCCTCGACGGCGTGGACGGCGTCGTCATCATCATCGGCAAGCTGAAGAAGGAGCACGTTCCACAGGGACACGACCCCGAGGCGATGGTTTTGCAGGCGTATCGCTTCGCCAAAAGGACGGACAGCAACCCCGGAGGCTGGACAACCGAGAAAGCCAAGGAGTGGATAAAGCAGCACGAGCCGCAGACATCCAGCGCCGAGATTCGAATCGAAGAGAACATGCGGGCACTGGCTGACGCGCCGCTTTCGGACGAGATCGACCTGCTCTCCTGCCAGGCCGGGCTGGACCCGGTCAAGGTCACGGGCTACATGGGCAACAAGTACGTGATGCTCGGCTGGATCGAGCGGCAGATTCCCAAGGACGCGAAGACCGTGGTTGACGCGTTCTCCGGTGGCGCGAACGTCGCATATCACCTGAAGCGCAAGGGCATGAAGGTCATCGCGAATGACCTCTTGCTCTTCCCATACCACATCGCCCGAGCCGTGGTTGAAAACTCTCGCGAGACGCTCTCGGACGAGGACATCGAAAGAATCCTCGCACCCAACCCCAACGCGGGTACGTTCATCGTCGACAACTTCAGCGGCTACTACTACACCAAGCGGGTGCTCTCCTGGCTCGATCAGGTGTGGGCGAACATCCAGAAGCTATCCGGCTACAAGAAGGACCTGGCGCTCGCGGCGCTCGGAAACACGGTCAAGGCAAAGAGCCTCTACGGTCAGTTCCATCGCTCGAAGATCAACCTCAAAGGCGAACTCGGCAGTGAGCGAGAGAGTGACCTCTCACTCGTTACGGAGGCCGACGCGGAGATGGAAGCGGATGCTGGTGGGTTCAAGGAAAGCCAGCTCACTAGCATCCCTATCTCCAGCATGGTGGAGAGCTTCAGGCGTTACGCCAACCAGCTCAACCGACTCGTCTTCGACAGCGGCCAGGAATGCAAGGCTTTCCACGGCGACGCGGTAGAGGCGGTGCGGAAATACGGCGCGGACGTGCTCTACCTTGACCCGCCCTATATCACCGAGTTCTCCAACAACGACTACGAGTACTCGCTGCACTTCGTCGAGGGCTTGATGAACCGCTGGGCGGACAAGGAGCTTCTCGACGACAACCGGCGCAGCTACAAGTCGCGGACTCACTTCGACCGCGACAGCATCCGCGCTCTTATCGAAAACCTTGCTTCGGAGGCCCGGGGCAAGTACAAGACGGTGATCATGTCCTACCGGGACCACGCTTTCCCGACAGAGAAAGAAATCCGCGATATCTTCGCCGAACGGTTCGGTCAGGTCAGGGTCAAGGGGATGGACGTCGAGTATGGCATCGTGCTCGGCAAGGGAGGTGAGGGCAAGAACGCGCGTGAGCTTCTGTTTGTAGCATCGAATTCGCGGCAGGCTCCCAGGTCAATCGCTTCGGCCGGTGTCTCCAACTGCCACACAGCTATTCCAGTGGAAGTGAGTCTGAACAACAAGGACGGGCTTTCGTCCGAGGCGATTGACCCCAACCCCAGCGCCGGAGATCCGCAATTCAGCTTCATCATGTGTCGCGCGGGCACGAACAAGAACGGCGACCATTTCACCCCGGACGAGCTGGCGACGCGCTACACCACGGCCATTAACAAGAAGATCGACCTCAAGCACTCCCAGGAACTCACGGATATCGTGGGCGGCATAGTGGCAGCCGACTTCGTGGAAGACGAGACCGGCGGGCGCGTCGAGTGCGTAGGCGAGCTTTATGCGGCGGAAGCCCCAGCCGCCGCGCTCGCCTACAAGCTCATGAAAAGAGGCATCATCTCCCAGGTCTCGATGGAATGCGATTACGAGACAGGAGAGTGCTCGATCTGCGGGAAGATCGTCACCAACAAGAACGATTATTGCCTGCATCTCAGGAAGTTCAAGGGCGCTGAGTATCAGGGCAAACCGGTGTTCGAGATACTGCATGGCGTCACGTTCACCGGCCTTGGCCTTCTGGATCGCAAGGGAGCCGATGACAATGCGCGGATAACTCAGGTCGCCTCGGACAACACGGACCAGGCAGAAGATACAACCTCAGGAGGCAACTCATTGGAAGATGTGAAGAACGAACACGAGACCGACGAGCAGCGCGAGGAAGCTGCGAAGAAGAAAGAGTCCCCCGGTGGCGGGGACGCTCCCCCGGTCGACGACAAGGCTCGAATAAAGGAGCTTGAGGCAGAGAACAAGGACCTGAAAAACCAGGTGCTTGAGCTTCAGAAGCGCGTGGACGAGCTTGAAGCGGAGAGCAAGGCAGCCGCGAACAAGGCGCGCGCGCAGAAGCTGGTGCGAAAGCTGGAGAAGTCGGGGATGTCCTTTGCCTCCGACGAGGACAAGGAGCAGGAACTGGCGCGGCTCGCTGGGCTCTCGGATGACGCGTTTGCGGCGACCGAAGCTGCTTACGACAGGGCGATTCAGGCCAAATCCGAGTGCCCGAACGCCGGGAAGCTGGACGCAGACAAGACTGGAGTCGACGAGGCGAAGTCCGCATCCGCTTCGGCGGATCGGCAGATGCGTTCGAATGCGGACGTGCGGCCCGCCGATGTCGACGACAAGAAGCTCTCCCTCGAGGACAAGCTTCGCGACGGATTCATGACTGCCTACCGGGAGCGAGTAGGTCTCGCCGGTGCGGGCAAGAGCAACTAAGGAGGCGCAACGTGGCATTTCTTAATCCCAATCATCGAGGACTCGCTTACGGCGATGGATATATGCAGGGCGAAGGCAAGCTCGGCCAGATCGTGAAGCTCGTCGGTAACGATCTCTTTGCCGTGAACACCGACCCGACAGCCAAGAGCTTCGGTGTGCTCATCAAAGACTACAAGGCGGGCGAGATGCCCGGCATCTTCTGCATGGGCGGCGTCTACGAGACCGACGTCTACGAGGGCACGGTCAACGCCAACGATGACCTCAAGGTCTCCGCGAACGGCAAGCTCACGGCCGGTGTCGAGGAGGGCGACGAGGTGGTCGCCAGGGCCATTTCGGTATCAAGCGGGACGCTCAAGTTCCGCCTGCTCATCTAGGACGGGAGGGACAATTGGAAGCAACCCAGCTAAACATTCACAGCCAGGAATACATGGAGACTATGGCTCGGCTCATGACCGAGGCTCTTGAGTCTCCCGAAGGCATGCGCGCGCTCGCGGCGGCAATAGCCGATCCAATCGAGCAGGAGATAAAGCGCAAGGAGATAACCTCGCTCCTCCTCACCCAGCACACGCTGCCCAAAGGCGAGCGGCCTATCTACCAGAAGAAGCCGAAGGTCAAGGCTTACTGGATCAGCACAGAGGGTGAGGCACGCGAGCAGGAGCTTGGCCAGGACGAGGTCGAGTTTCCGACCAACAGGATTCACTCAACGCCGATGGTGGACGTGTCAGTCCTGAAGAACGGCAACATCGGGACGCTGATGGACATTCAGACCTCGGCTGCCGACGAGATCCGCAAGGAGATCGACAAGAGAACACTCACCGTCCTCTCGGCGGCGGTGCCGGCCGCGAACACAATCGAGGTCACAGGCGGAAAGCTTACCGACGATGCTCTGAACGAGGCGATCTCCATCATCGAGGACTTGGAACTCTCGGTCAAGTACATCGTGATGCGCGGTCGGCGGTTCAACGATATGCGCGACTGGGACCTCGATCCCGAGACGCGCGCCGAATTGCGGACCAAAGGCGTCATCAAGAACTACGGCACCGGCGGCATCCTGCTTACGGCTTCCGCCAGCATGACCGAGATTCTGCTGGTCCCTGACGACGAGATCGGCAAGATGCCGATTCGCGAGTCTCTGAAGACCGAGGCAATCGAGCAGAAAACTCGGTTCAAGACGGGGTGGCTCGTCTGGACGGAACTCGGACAGGGCGTTACTCGACCCGAGATTCTCGCCAAGATCAAAATACTGCCGTAAGGAGGGCCGACGTGACCAAGGTTAAGAACGTCCGGGCGGGCATTGTCATCATCGCCGACGCCGGACTCAAGCTCGCCCCAGGCGAGACAGTGTCAGTTGACAAGCTGACAGCGCAGATGAACTCCGCTCTCGATGCCGGTCTTCTCGCGCGGGTCGACGGTGACGGTGAAGGTAAATCCAAGCCAAAGAGCGCGCCGAAGTCCGAGGAGAAGAAGGAAGAGCCGACTCAGGACGATCAGCCTGCTCTGCCTAGCCAGGGCGCAGAAGCGGAGAGTGGCGCTGCCGCAACCGAGGAACGCAAAGAAGCCGGAGCGCCGACCGAGGCCGTGAGCGGAGCAAAGCGTGCCGGTAAGTGATCTGATATCACTTCTGCGGACCGACCTTGCTGACCCGAACGCAGAGAGGTTCACGGATGAGGTACTAATCCGCTGCGTCCTCAAAGCGACGTTTCCGGTAGGCAGGGACCTTGGTGTGCAGCTATCCATAGTCGGCAGCGAGATAAGTCCTGAACCAGAAGGCGAGACGTTGGAGATGCTGCTGCTCTGGGCGCGGGTCGAGGCTTGCCGGTTCATGCGGGCGGCGACGGCCAATGCTTTCTCGTTTTCATCCGGCGACAAGCGGGTGGACAAGACCAGCCAGCCGGAGCATTGGGCGAAACTGGAGGCCGACCTGTCAGCAAGCTACAGACAGCGGCTGCACGAGATCAGGCCGGAGACGGCGCAGGATGATGGTTATATCATCACTCCCAGGTCGATCTCACCGGTGATCTACGAACAGGGGTTGGACCTTGAGACTGCTGTCTGACGTGGAGAAAGCGGCCGCGGCCGCCGATGTCAGGGAACTCATCACTTCCTCTGGCCAGACGGCAACGCTTCTGCGAAAGCAGACCGGAGAGAACCTTTACGGCTCTGACGAGGGCGAGTTCACGGAAGTCTGCTCATTCGCACTGGAGCTGTCCGAGACTCCGCCCAAAGACCTGGCGAGGCAGGCGGATGCGCTCGCAAGTGTTCTGCCTGAGCTTGATGTTCGCGTGGAGGACCGTGTTCACATCCAGGGTCGAGACTTCCGGGTGCAGACCGTTGCACCGCAGTCGCTCTTCGGGGTCCTGACTCACAAGGTTCTGGAACTGGTGATCTTGCATGGAGGTTAGCCGATTCGGTGACTGGGACAAGGCCAAGCGACTGCTCACAAACGGCTTCAACCAACGTCTGGCTTTTGCGGTCCGAAAGGCGACGATCAGGAATGCGCTACTTCTGGTGCGGGAGATAAAGCGAGGGATTCGAAGTCAGGCACCTGGCGGTAAGCAGTTCGCTCCGCTTGCACAGGTGACCATAGAACGGAAGGGTTCCTCGAAGGCCCTGATCGACACGGGGTTCCTGGTGAACTCGATCACTGAGAAGATAATGTCGGACGGCGCATTCGTCGGGTTGCTGCGAACCAGCATCTCCAAAGACGGCGAGAGCGTCGCAAACATCGGGGCGATTATGGAGTACGGCGCGACCATCAACCATCCGTCAGGCGCGGTGATAGTGATTCCGCCCAGGCCATTCCTGCATCCCACGATGCTCAAATACCGCGACGAGGTCATAGAGAACTACCGGCAAGCTCTGAGTTTGGTCATCAGATGATGGAAAGGGAAGACCAATGAGATCTGTCACATCTGCGATCCTGATAGCGATGCTTCTGTTCGTTGCTGGGGGTCCGGTGTTTGCGGACGCCCTGGAAGTGACGGCCACTCCGGCGTCGGCCACGGCCAAGCGCGGCCAGCCGGTCGCGATGGCGGTGAGCCTGAAGAACGTGCTTACGCCGCGCGCGCCGATCACGATCACGGCTGAAGCCGAGTGGGAAGATGAATACGGTACGGCTAGGACGACAACGGCAAGCGCCACGATAACCGTCATCCAGCCGGTCAGGGTCAACCGGTACAAGGTTATCATACCCGCTCTTTTTGCTTTTGTGGCTGGCAGCGCGAAGATAGACGGCCAGCCCGCGACGCCGACGCTCGATGCAGGACAACTCACATTCCAGATAGGGCGTACTCTCCTTGAGGGTGAGTCGGCGACGCTCGAGTATTCGATCAAGGCTCAGTAGTTTGGATATTCTGCGCGAGGTAGTCGAGTCGTTCATACGGCTCGTGAAGTCGGAGATACACCCGGGCGCGGTCTTGGTCTGCGCCGACGACGTTTTCGAGGTGACGGATGTGCCGAGCGTGGTCCTACAGGGCCCCGCGCTCTCCGAGGACGGCGACAGACGAACACAGGCCATGCTCACGAAACGCAATGAGCCGGATCTGACCTTTGAGCAGTGTCGGCATCCGAGGCTCTACCATCTGGACTTTGATCTCATAGTCACGACGGGCAAGGAAGCCGAACTGCTGGACCTGACGGAGAAGGTCGCGCGGTTCTACCAGCTTCACCCGACACTCACGGTCGGGGAGCACGGACCGCTCGCGATCACCGAGCTTGTACCGCTGGGCGGACTCAAGCGAGTGAACCTTTCGAACCTGCGTCAATCCTCCGGGAGATGCCGGATTGAGGACTGCCCCGTCTACGACGGCAGAGTGACCGCTGGCAAGCTCGCGGCCAGTGTGAAGATAGAAGTCGAGCGAACAGGAGAGACACCGTGATAGAGATACGCAACCTACTTTCCCAGCCTTTGACGTTCCAGCTTGCCGGAGAGGAACAGGGACTGCATCTCAGCTCGCGACAGCGCAAGCAGATCGAGGACGCTCAGGTTTCAGAGGAGATGCGGACGGCGGCAAAGGCCGGGTTCGTTGTTCTCACCGAGTTGGAGCAGCCGGACGAGGCCGAGGCGCAGCCTGCGACGACCGAACTCCCTGACAACCCGACCGACAACATCGCCGAGACAAACGAAGAGCCAGGGACAGACGAGTCTGCTCGGGCCGTCACGCCTGCAGCCGACGACGGCGGTTCCGGCGTAGCGGCAGAGACCACAGAGCAGTCGGAGGAAACCACGAACGAGCCGCGATCCAGGAAACGGAGGTAAACGATGCCATCATATCTTTCGCCTGGAGTCTACACACGGGAAACAGACTTCAGCTTCTACATCAAGCAGATCTCCACATCCGCTTGCGGGATGATCGGGATCACGGAGAAAGGCCCTATCAACAAGCCGACGCTCGTGACCAGTTGGGAGCAGTTCGTCCGCAAGTTCGGCTCGTACATTCCTGACGGCTATCTCGCATATGCGGCGCGGGCGTTCTTCGACAACGGCGGACAGGTGCTCTACGTGAACCGCATTGAGAGCTACGACTGGCCGACCGATCCCGACAGCCTGCTCGCCTGCAAGTCAATGGCAGGATTGATGGATCGGGAGGGTGTCGCGGCTTCACTCACGACCGGAACGGCTGGGACAAACCGCATAACGTGGCGGGCAAAGAACACGGGAACTGCCGGAAACAGCATCCAGATTGCGGTCGTCAAGAGCGGCAACAACACCCCGCTCTCGGTGAGCGTAAGCGGGCAGGTTATCACGGTCAATCTCGCCACCGACGCGTCCGGCAACGCGACAAGCACATGCTTGCAGGTAGTGACGGCGGTGAATAACCACGTCTCCGCCTCCGCGCTGATCCAGGCCACACAGGTCGACTACGGCGTGGTTGCCCCATTCGCCGCCACATCGCTAACGGGCGGGCAGAACGCGCGCAATTCCATCAACCTCTACGCTCTCTCCGAGGGCACGTGGGGCAACAAGCTGTCGGTCGAGATCGCGGATAGCACGGTGGATTCCGCAAACCTCTTCAACCTTACGGTGCGCTACAAGGGCGATGTCGTGGAGTCCTTCAGAGACCTTTCAATGGACCCCGCCCACCCGTCCTACGTCGGGACCGCCATAAACGAACGGTCGGAGTACGTCACTGTCTATGATTTCGAGACACCGACCACCCCAGCTCTCAGACGTCCGCTTGCGGGCGTGTTCTCTCTGAGCTACGGCGAGGATGGCATAGACTACATAAGTGACTCCAGCTACATTGGCGATCCGGGAATCCATACCGGCCTTTACGCCTTCGACAACATCGAGGACCTCAACATACTGCTCGTGCCGGGCGTGACGACCGTCGCGGTAATCCAGGCAGGCATCACCTACGCTGAGAACCGCAAGGATATCCTCTTCATCGCTGACGCTCCGCTCTACCTCAACCCGCTTCAGGCTGTTGACTTCCGCAAGGGCCGAGGCGCGTATTCGCACGCCGCGTTCAACTCCTCGTATGCCGCGCTCTACTATCCGTGGATCGAGATATCCGACCCTCTGACGAGTAAGAAGAAGCTCGTCCCTCCGACAGGCGCGGTGGCGGGTTGCATCGCCAGAAGCGATGATAAGGCCGAGGTTTGGTATGCGCCCGCTGGCATCGACCGGGGTCGGGTGTTCAATGCCCTATCGTTGGCCTACAAGACCAGCCGGGGCGAGCGGGACGTGCTTTACCCGGAGGGAATCAACGTAATCGCTTCGTTCCCCGACACGGGCATCAATATCTGGGGACAGAGGACACTGCAAAGCCAGCCGTCCGCGACCGACCGCATCAATGTCCGCAGGCTGATGATGTACATCGAGGAGGCGATCTCGCAGTCATCGAGGTTCGTGGTCTTTGAGCCGAACAACTCTCAGACCTGGCGGGCGCTGGTGCGGCTCATCACGCCGTTCCTTCAGAACATCAAGAGCAAGGGCGGTTTCTACGACTTCCGTGTCCAGTGCGACGAAGAGTCGAACCCTCCGGCCGTGATCGACCGGAATGAGATGGTCTGCCGGGTGTTCGTGAAGCCCACGAAGACCGCCGAGTTCGTTGAACTCAACTTCATTCTGACTGCGATCGGCGCGAGCTTCAGAGAGATCATGTAGGAGGTTCATACGATGGAAGTTACGATGCCCCAGAGCCTTTATCAGAACTGGCAGTTCGCCATTGAGATAAATGGCTTCGACGTGGCGCTCTTCAAGAAAGGCCAGGAGCCAAAGACCGAGTTCGAGGAGGTTGCCTTCGCACCGGCCGGTTCTATGTTCGACCAGAAGGTAGCCGGCCGCATGAAGTTCGAAGATATCACTCTCGAAAAAGGTGTCCTTGCGGACGGCTCCGACGAGTCCGCTCGTGACTGGGTCCGCATCCAAGCCGATGTTAACGCCGGAGTCGGTGCGCTGCCGGAAGAGTATATGCGCGACATCGACATCGTGCGCTACGACCGGGCGGGAAGCGAAACCCGGCGTTGGACTCTTCACGGTGCGTGGGTGAAGGCCCTGGAATACGACGAGCTTGAGGGCGGAAGCTCGGACAACACCATCGAGAAGATCACGATCTGCTATCAGTGGTGGGAGTAAGGAGGAGGCGAAATGTACACGTTCCAACTGCCAAGCGGCGACGAGATAGAGCTTCGTGAGATGACCGGAGCAGAGGAAGAACTGCTCACCAACCAACGGCTCATTAGAACCGGTGACGCCGTAAATCAGGTGCTCGCCAACTGCGTCCTGCGGGTCGGCGATAAGGATGATGTGGCGAGCAAAGACGTTCTCGATATGCTATCCGGTGACAGACTCTTCACTCTGGTGAAGCTCCGCCAGATATCCCTGGGTAACGAGGTCGAGCTTGAACTGACCTGTCCGAACACAGCCTGCAGGGCAAAGAACCGAGCGACGGTGAATCTCGACGACCTGCCAGTCACTCCTTACGGCGAGGAGCGCGAGTTTGTGTTCACCCTCCCGGCTTCTGGATCCAGAGTGCGGTTCGTCTATCTTGACGGCCACAAGGAGAAGCGGCTTGCGCAGATGCAGGAGCCGTCGATCTCATCCGCGATGATGATCCGGATCGTGGACATCGACGGCAGCGCGCCATCCAAGAAGGCGCTCGCGGAGATGTCCATGCGAGACCGCAGCGCGCTTCGACAGGAGATGCTGCGCGTTGACGCGGGTATCGACACCGCCGTCGAACTCGACTGCGACTCCTGCGGAATGCGAATGCGCACCCGACTGGAGGCCGAACCCTCTTTTTTATTCCCCGGAGTACGCTTCTAGGGGACGCCTTCTTCCTTGCCTACGGTGGACTGCACTGGGAGTACGGGGAGGTGGCGAAGCTGCCACTCCGCACCCGGCAGCAGTTCGTCGAAGCGCTGGAGAACCAGCTTGACTATGAGAAACAGGAACTGGAGCGCGCGCGGAAATGATGAGTGATCTGGGCCTCGGCATAATGGTGAGCCTGAAGGACGCCTTCACCCAGAACGCGACACGAATCCAGTCTTCGATGGAGACGCTCGACTCATCGGTCGCCAAGGCGAGCGAGAATATGACGCGCAACCTCGGTCTCATCGAAAGAGGCACGATGATGGTCGGCGCGGGGCTCGCGCTCCTTGCGGTGCCCACGGCGCTGGTGGCGTCCACGGCTGCGACCCAGAAGGCGCTGGGTGAACTTGCCTCTGTCGGCGTCAAGGACTTCCGCGCAATGGAAGACGCGGCTGAGTCGTTCACCAACCAATGGGCTGGGACGAACAAAGCCGAGTTCATCACGGCTGCCTATGACGTGAAGTCGGCGCTGGCGAGCCTGTCCGACCAGGCGGTCGGCACATTCGCGGCAATGGCTGCTCTCACTGCTAAGGCCACCAAAGCGACCACGCAGGAGATGGTGGAGACGTTCACCACGGCTTACGGCATATTCAAGCCGCTCGCAAAGGACATGTCCGACGTCGAGTGGGCAAAGATGTTCTCCGGCGCTCTCTCTCAGACGGTAGGCGTCTTCAAGACGACTGGCCCGCAGATGGCTGAGGCCATAAAGAATATCGGCGCAATCGCCGCTGCATCCAACGTGCCTCTGCAGGAGCAGATGGCAATACTCGGCCAGCTTCAGACGACAATGCCCGGTTCCGAGGCGGGCACGCTCTACAAGGCATTCATGATGAAGGTCGCGGAGGCCGGTGACGAGCTCGGGCTATCGTTTGTGGATGCGGGCGGTAGGCTCAAAGGCATTATCCCTATCCTTGAAGAGGTGAAGCGCAAGTTTCCCGATCTCTCTCAAGCCGCAGTCCAGGTGAAGCTCAAGAAGGCGTTCGGCTCTGATGAGGCTGTAAGGTTCCTGCTGCAGATGTCGATGGGCATGGACCAACTCGGAGGCAACATCAAGAGCGTCGAGCAGGCGATGAGGTCGGGGACTGTAACGACGGAACAGATGGCCAAAGCAATGAACCAGGATATCGGTTCTCAGTACGGCCTTGTGAAGCAGCAGGTCGCCAACCTTGCGGAGATACTCGGTCGGACACTTCTGCCGGTCGTGATCCCTGTCTTCCAGGCGGTCTCCCGGTTCATTCTCTACCTGCAGGGCGTCGCCAAATCCGCCCCGGGCGTCACTCGGGCGATACTCACACTCTGCGCTGCTCTCGGAGTAGTGCTTGTCGTAGTCGGCAGTGTGACTGCCGCGCTGGGAACGGTCGGTATAATGCTGCCCGCAATCAAGGCTGGCATAGCTGCCCTTGGTCCAATGCTTGCCGGAGTTGGGTCAGCAGTGTCGGCCTACTTCTGGCCGGTCGTTGCAATCATCGCCGCCGTGGTCATTGCCGTGATCGCGCTCAGGAAAGCCTGGGAGACCAACTTCGGCGGGATACGTGACTTCGTGCTCGGCGCGTGGAATAAGGTGAGCCTTGCCTTCCAGGGCATCCGGGCGCTCATCGGTTCACTCTCAGGCGGTAGCGGGCAAATGTCCGCCGAGCTTGCGAAGAAACTGGAAGCTGCGGGGCTGATGAAGTTCGTTACTACTGTGTTCCAGGTCTACTACCGGGTGAGGCAGTTCCTCACCGGACTGTGGCAGGCGTTCTCATCCGCGTTCGGGAAGATCCGCGCGATCCTTGAGCCTCCGATTCGAGCGATCATGGGCGCTTTCGCGGAACTGGGAAAGGCGCTGCTCTCGGTATTCGGCATCTTCGGCAAGACCGCGACATCGGTAGATTCGGCAACGTTCAAGAGTCTCGGCCAGACACTCGGCAAGGTGCTCGGGGTCATCGCGCAAGTTGGAGCGTATCTCCTGAAGTTCGTTATCTACAATCTTGTGTTCACCATCCGCGTTGTGGCGATGGTTGTGAGAGCTGTCGTCTGGCTCGGACGTATCATCGTCGGAGCGTTCGTCGCGGCTGCGCCTTACGTCTACAAGTTCTTCCTGCCGCTCCGGATGCTGGTGCAGGGATTCGTGATGCTAGGCCGAGTGGCATACACGGTCTGGCGGATGACAACCGGCCAGGTGTCGGTAGTCGATGGTCTGAAGTCCATCGGCGGCGCGATATTCCAGTACCTTGCGACACCGTTCAACTGGGTCAGGGATGTCGCTTCGGCGGCGTGGGGATTCCTGCGCGGGCTGTTCTCGGCTGTCGGCGGGTACTTCCGATCTGTCGCAAACGCAATCGTTTCGGCGTTTCTCAACCTGCCTATCGTAAGCACGCTGTCACGTATATTCGGAACCATTCGGGCGCTCCTGTCCGGCCAGTTGAGCTTTCGAGATGCCGGAAAGAGGATACTCGTCACGATCGCGCAAGGCATCTGGTCGGCTGCGACCTACCCGTTCAACGTGCTCAAGCGTGCTCTGGGCTGGCTCCGGAGGCTGCTGCCTTTCTCGGATGCCCCGGAGGGTCCACTTTCCAGTCTGATGGATTCAGGCGCGGCGTTATTGCGGACGCTTGCCCAGGGAATGCTGTCAGTCATAGGTCTTCCGGCACAGGTACTGAGCTACATCTTCCAGAGGATGTTGGATGGCGTTCGGTGGATATGGAACGGCCTCAAGTCGATTGGCTCGCAAGTTGTCTCCACGTTATCCGGCGCTCTATCAACTGGTGTGCAGATTGCGAACTCGGCATGGAACACGATCATCAATCTGGTGAGATCGGGCTGGAACGCAATTGCGTCTGTCGGATCATCAGCCTACTCGTTCGTATCCGCTCCTTTTAGGTGGCTTGCCGGAGTCGCCGGATCTTCATGGTCGCGGGTCACGGGATTTGCATCATCGGCGTGGTCAGGTATTCGCTCAATGGCGACATCCGCGATTGGCTGGCTGCGGTCGCCGTTTGCGAGCCTCGTGGGATTCGCTTCGTCGGCGTGGTCTACCGTTCGCGGCGCGGCATCAAGCGCGTTCTCCTCGATCCTCTCCGGCACAAGGAGCCTGGTGGCAAGCGCCTTCGCTAGTGGTCGCTCGATGATGACTACGATAGCGTCGGGCATTCGCTCGGCCGTGTCCGTGCCTTACGAAGCAGCAAAGTCCGTGCTCTCCCGGCTCAGACGGCTCTTGCCGTTCTCGGATGCCAAGGAGGGCCCGCTGTCGACTCTGACCAGGAGCGGCGCGGCGATGCTGGAAGCGTTCAGTTCCGGGATCGCGGGAGCGTCGAAGCTGCCGGCGCGGGCTTTCCAGCAAGCTTTCGGGTTTGCCAGACAGATGGGCAGGTCGGCGGTCATTCCGACCGCCCTGGCAGGCACGCTGGCCCTGACTCCAAGCGTCGCGGGGACACTGCCGGAGCTTGCCGCTCCAGCCGTCACCGCGCAGAGGATCGTGGACACTTCGGGCGTTGCTCGTCCCTCCGAACGCTCGCGCCTTCTGGCTGTCACGCGTGGCGCGCTGGGACCTGAAGCTAGAGCGGGCATGGCCGGGCTCGGATCGGAGGATGCCCGTCCGCTGCTTGAAGCGATACTGGCGAAGCTCGACGGTATCGCGGATCGGCCCATTGAAGTCTCGGTCACAACTACGCTCGATGGACGGAAGATCGCCCAAGCGGTCTACAAAGACATGAGGGAGAGAAAGGTCAGGAACTATGAATCAGAGTGAGGCGACACGGGTGTTCATCTGCAGCAGATACATCGGGAACATTGAGCACAACGTCCGGGTTGCCTCGGCTCTCTGCCGGATCGCTATCGAGGCGGGCTGCGCTCCGTTCGCTCCTCACCTTCTCTACACAAGGTTTCTCGACGAGGACGATCCGGCGCAGCGCGATCTCGGTATCACGCTTGGATTGCGGTTCATGGAGACCTGCGACGAGGTCTGGGTCTTCACGGGAGAGGGCATATCCGACGGTATGCGTCGTGAGTTGGAACATGCCAAGGCTCTCGGCAAGCCGGTGATCGAGCTTCGCGAGGTACGTCCATGCGCGCTGACCTGAAGAAGACGACGGGCTATATCGTGGATGTCGTGACCCGCGAGTCGCTGGAGTTCCAGTATAACCCAGACGAGATCACGGACGAGAAGAGCACGGACTTCGCGACGATCAAGGTTCCGGGCATGAGTCACCCTCGCTATCAGTACGTGGCGGGTGAAGCGCGGAGAATCGCATTCAAGATCTCGTTTTTCAAAGGCCCGGTCCAAGGAGAAGGTCGCGTGGCTGCAGTCACTCCTCTACCCGCAGCACGAGAAGACGATGCTCAAGAACGCGCCGCACAAGGTCCTTTTCTTCTTCGGCGATCTGTATCCAGGCACGCTCTGCGTTGTGCGGCAGGCCAGGACTCGTTACTTCCACATGTTCGACAAGGACAACCTTCTCCCGCAGCACGCGGAGGTGGAGTTGACGCTTGAGGAGATAGTGCAGAAGTCCGTGGACTACACGGAGGTGCGAAGGTGATAGGGCCGGATTCGAGATATGCGGCGTGCGTTCTATATGTCGATGGCGACCAAGAGTTCATAGGTGACAGGCAGCGAATAGACACAACGCCCCGACCGGATGATGTATTTCACACCGTTGTCGAGGGCGACCGGATCGACCTCATCGCCTACCGCTACCTCGGCCGCGCCGACCTCTGGTGGGTCATCTGCGACTATAACGATATCTTCTTTCCGCTGGAGCTTAGGGTGGGGATGGTGCTCAGAATACCATCGGTAGAGCACGTTGAAATGAGGCTGCTGGGATGATCCGGCAGGCGCAGACCATGTTGCGGAGTAACACTTGTCCATGTCGCGATTGCGGAGAGGCGGGATCAGAAGTGTAACCTGACGTGATCGCGCATATCGCTCACGCTCATTGATTGCACTGCCCCGAGCTTTCCTCCCCAGACCACCATACCGAAGATCTCTTCCGGGTGCAGCCCGACAATTGCGTTGCATAACAGCATCTTCTGTGTTTTGGTCCTTTGCTCCGTTAGGTAGCTCACTACCGCCCCGCTGACATTGTCGGAACGGACCGTGAACTTCGCGGGGATACTGCGCTTGAGGAAATCGACGTATGTTCCCTTGAACTGGGGCTTCCCTGTTTTCGGGTAAGCACGATAGGGAAAGCTAATATCAGGCGAATCTTGGTAGAACAGCCATACGTCGAAGTCCCCGAATCCGTGGTTGGGATCGATGCACTGGGTGGCAGCATTCTGGCACAGACAGATGGCTATCAACTCGTCGTAGTAGGCTCTCCGCAGATAGCCCTTTCCTCGCCTGTCGTTCCTCGCAAAGAAGTCCTCGTGCTCGATCAACCCCAGGTCTCTTAGGTGTGTGAGATCCTCTATCGTGATATCGAGGTAAAGACGCGGCTTGCTCACAGTAGCTTGCCGCCTGGAACTGCTGCTGATACCATGCAGGCCGTTTTGCTTGAGGGAGGATTGCTATGCGTTAGCAAGCCCATCTTCCGTGGATCGCCGTTGGCATCCCAGAGTGTCTTGTCGATCACATCAATGACGCTCACGTGTGAATCAATGGCGCTGCTCAATTGCTGCGCCGCAGTCTGGAGAGACTCTTGTTGATCGCTACTGGCAGCCTGCCAACAGAGCCTGTAGAAATTCACCAAACCACTGTAACCTGTGCCGTCCGGCTGGGCAATTTGGCCTGCGGCAAACTCTGCGGAGCGGTCGTCTTCCAACGGAAACACGAAGTAGCTCCAGGTCTGGACAGACGACGCCACTTGCCAATCGTAGATGACAAAGCTTTCAGGAAAGCAGAAATGCATCCATTTGCTCAGTAGTGAGTATGGATGGTGCAAGCCCGAACCGGAAATGTGATGGAGCGTTTTGCAGATGAAAGACGGGACCGGCTCAGCTTCGGTCTTAGCGCAATGCAAAAGATCGGGCGGATCGATATGCCACCAACCGTGGGATGAAACGGAGTCGAAGACGATCTGAGCCATCTCGCGCAATCGAGCCAGTGAGTACCTGGTTCGGTAGAAACCGTTCACACTGCGAAGCGTGGCGTAAGTGTGATCCAGCCCGTCAGTTCCGACTGCCCCTGCTTTTAGTTGAGCAAACCCATCACGCATCGTTTTTTTCGCTCTTGGCGACTGACAGAAGGTATCCGCGAGTCCCGCCACTTATGGCACTCTCGATAGCGCAATCCACGAACCGTCCCGCCATTTGAAGCAGGAGCATGTCCCAGGTTTAGTTGAAAGTTAGGAAGAAGCCGGTGGCTCGACTCCGCCCAATTCGGTTAGAATTGGGTTGGAAACTCATCAAGAGAAGGAGCGAACCACCGTGAGTAAAGAGTACCACA
>Ga0208826_1000559_pt1 | contig 38026 bp, 30 predicted proteins | sample AD_UKC115_MetaG_FD_184451 | JGI IMG/M metagenome (GOLD analysis project Ga0208826, IMG submission 184451) | Active sludge microbial communities of municipal wastewater-treating anaerobic digesters from Hong Kong - AD_UKC115_MetaG (SPAdes)... | ecosystem: Engineered > Bioreactor > Anaerobic >...
TGCACCGTACGACCATAACGTAAGTCGCCTACCATCGCCACTTTTAGTCCGTCGATGTGACCTAACTCACTCTGGATGGTATAAAGGTCCAATAAAGCCTGAGTCGGGTGCTCACCAGCGCCATCGCCAGCATTGATGATCGGGACTTTGGCATATTTAGCCGCTGTGGCAGAAGAACCAATTTCCGAATGGCGTAAAACGATTACATCACAATATTGTTCGAGGGTGAGAATGCTATCAATGAGTGATTCTCCTTTGGAGACTGATGAGTATTGGATGCCTTCAGTGATGGGGATGACTTTACCCCCTAAACGTGCCATGGCTGAGATGAAAGAGGAGCTGGTGCGTGTGCTGGGTTCATAAAACACACAAGCCAAGGTGTAATCTTTGAGCAAATCGGATGTTCCCCATCGTTGGCACATCGCCTTCATTTCGTCAGCGCGCTCAAAGATGTAGTCTAAGTTTTCTTTGCTAAATTGACTTACGGAAAGAATATCTTGTTGATAAAAACCATTTTGAAATCGGGGTTGGCGCTGGTAAGTTTCCAGCTTGAAGAGAGGTTCCAATTTTTGTGTGCTCATATTACTTCTCCTATTATAGGTATCTAATGAATATTTAGGACAATTCCATCACGGACAACTTCTTGCCCGCGTAAAACAACGCGTTGAAGCTTTCCAGTCATGGGCATACCGTTGAATGGCGACCATCCGCACTTGGTATATAGCGGATGCTCCGGAAAAGTATACTTTGCTGAAGGGTCAACCTCAATAAAGGTATCAGGCTGCTCGGGCAGGTTGAAGATACGCCGTGGATTCGTGGAGAGCAGTTCGATGAGGCGCGTGTAGGTAAGGCGTCCTTGCGCTGCTGCTGTAAGCATCAAAGGCAAGGTCGATTCTAACCCTGGCACACCTGGGGAACTGCCTTCTGGCTGCTCTTTTTCCTCGCGCGTGTGCGGAGCGTGATCGCTGGCGATGCAGTCAATGGTGGCGTTGAGGTGCTGCCAAAGCGCCTGCTGGTCTTGAAGCGTGCCTAGGGTAGGGCGCATATCGCCATAAGGACCTAAGCGGGCAACATCGGCATCCGTAAGGAAAAGATGGTGCGGTGTAACCTCGCAGGTCACAGGTAATCCAGACGCTTTAGCTTGCGCAATCAACTCAATTTCGCTCTTTCGCGAAACATGGCAGATATGCACGTGCTTTTTGTAAACAGCAGCAAATCCGATTGCTAAGGCAACAGATTCCCCCTCAGCATGTACACAAATGGGTTTGGATGCCGGCCAAGCTTCAAATATGTGCATCAAGTTCACCAGCCCGCGTACATACAGGGGACCGTATGTTTGGTCCATGTAAATCTTGAGTGCTGGAGCATGTTGAGCCAGAGCGGGGAGTTGATCTATGTGATCGGCTGAAGCACCAGCATATAAAAAAACATCGCACAGACTTTCGCTTTGGGCTCGGGTCTGTGCGCTTTGCCAGCTTTCTAAAGTGACTAATGGCGGCTGGGTGTTAGGCATCGCCAAAAGCATGGTGAAGCCGCCAGCCAAGGCAGCTGCGCTGCCGGTACGGAAATCCTCTTTGTGTTCACCGCCAGGCGTGCGCAAGTGAACATGAACGTCTACCATTCCGGGAAGGATCATGAAAAAGTTCCTTAAAGTAAGCTAAATTATTATATGGTCTTAGATTGTTTTCCGTCAAGCTAAAAGCATAGGTTGAAATAAATATAGGCAGTATGACCAGATCAGTAAAACTAAGCTGATGTAGAGATGGTACCTAAGGAGCCTTCGTTAGCTCAGCGAACATTGCTTGCGTTTCAGCTGAGACAGCGCTACCCAGTTGACGCGTGAGTACCTCTTGGCATTGTTGAAAGGATTGCAAAACCATGGCATGATTTCCAAGTTTAGCGTAAGCCTGCATTAAGTAGCGATATCCCGGTTCCCATAAAGGATCATGTGCAAGCAGGACTTGCGCATAGTCTAATGCTTGGTTAGGTTCGTTTCGGTTGAATGCGTCTTGGATAAGCTCGTCCATGATGCGCAAGTAAAGCTCATGAAAATAACGCTCTTCTAACACATAATATTCTTGGATCGGATCGTTTTCAAAATAGTAGCCACGATATAACTTAGCTGCTTCAGCCAACTGTATCGGATCATGTGTTTTTGCAAGCTCTTCAAACTCCGCTGCATCAATAACAATCCCAGCCTGAGGGTTAAGCATATATTGTTCGGCTCTTCTCAGGATAAAATAGGGTGCTTCCTCGCGAGGCCGTTGTGGTTCCAGTACTTGATTGAGCGTACTTAGGCTGACTTTCAGGTTGTTTGAAGCGGTTTTAGGGTCAGCATCTGGCCAGAGCAATACTGTAATCTGATCTCGACTAAGCCATTTCCCATTTTTTGCAACCAATACCTGCAAAAGTTGGCGAGATTTCTCCCTTTTCCATTCAGAAGCATCAACCATTTTTCTGCCAAGCCACACATTGAATCCGCCAAATGTTTGGATTCTCAGGGTGTACCCCGGGTGGTAACTCAGATGTTGTGCATCCAATTCCTGAAGCAATTGTTGCACAAAATCAGCTCGGATATTCTGTCTGCGGGCTTCCAGCAGAATCGGAATAAAATCTTCCGGGTGGTCGCTACCTAACATTGTGCTGCGGCTCAGTAAGAATTGGTATTGATAGCGCTCAATAAGCGTCAAGGCTTGCTCAATGTAAATACAAAATGAACTCAAATAACCCTGGTGTAAGGCGCAATCCGCAAGCCAGAGAAGTGCTGCCGATCTCGTTAAATTATCCCCTACCTTAGCTGCTGTAGATTCGGCGATGGTTAATTCCTGGCTGGCAGACTCAAATTTCCCAGCCAGTGCCATACTTGCCCCCAATGATATCCTGACAAGTACGCCAATCCATTGGTCTCCAGCACTGTGTGCAATTGAGAGAGCCCGTTCCCCAATTTCACGCGCTTCTGTTAGCCTCCCTGAAAAACCTAAAAGACGGCAAAGCCCCCAAAGTGGTTCGACGTGAATGCGGGCTATATCCACAGAATTGATCGCTTCGTCATAGTAACTGCGAATCTGTTCCATCTCGCTATGGTCAATATCAAAACGGCGCCTCAGTTGTAGGGCGTGACCTAAACGCATGTAGGCAACACTGCGAATAAATACGGAGTGGAAGCGTTGCCCAACCTCAATGCCTTCTTGAGCATAGGCAAGTGCTTTATCGAGCTCCCCAGTGAAGGTATAAAAAAGTGAAAGCAGTAAGGAAGATTCGCGGTGGAAGCGCTGCGGACGGCTAAAAATGTTTGGATTAACCGGAGGTTCTAATTGTTGAATCAACGCGATCCCTTCTTGTATACGCCCGGTACGTAAATACAATCTTGCTTGGATATAGTCGATTTCTTCGCTCTTCTCACGGGAGAGCTCCCGTGCACGATTCAGGTTTTCTTCTGCCAACCACGGCTCACCCTGGTTGACTTCATTTTCAGCTAACTGTGTCAACAATGCGGACATCTCTTCGCGATGCTCAACTGGATCCAAGAGTACCAGAGCTTGCTGTAAAAGCTGGTTCGCGTTGATGGGACGAAGTGTATCTAAATAAACTTGTGCCTGACTACGGAGTGCTAAACTTACCCCCCACGTGTTGCCCGCCAACTGAAACCCGCGCTGTGAGGTGCGATAGTCCTCTAGAGCAAGGTTAAACTTTCCTTTATAACGGTTAATTTCACCGGATAAGTAATTTATATATGGAAAATTATAGCGGATATCAGCTGGAAAATGACTGATCCAAAATTGTAGGCTTTCATGACGGTTGGTACGGATGAAGGAATCTCCAACGCTTTCTAACAAGCGATTGATTTGGGAATAATCCTTTACGTCCAGCAGATGACTGATGGCATCTTCCCAGTTTTGGTGAGCCATATAGTAGCTAGCAATTTTACGGTGGAGTTCGTTTTCCAATGCTGGAGTTTTATGTAAATGACTTTCTAAAAAATTACGGAACATGTGATGATAACGGTATAACCCTGGGCGAATTTGCTCGATGAACAAACCAGAATGGTAGAGGTCAGAAAGAATATCAACACTTTCTTGTGTATCTAATAAAAAATCACAAGCATCAATATCCAAAAATCTTAATATTGAAGTTTTGACCAAAAAATTTTTATACTTAGAGGGTTGTTTTTCCAGCACCTCTTCAGCCAAGTAAGCAAATAAGTTAGCACTTGATTCGCTGCCCTCTTCCAGGATTTGACTCAAAGATTCATCAGGATGATTCTTCATCGCCTGCCAAATCATCTGCAATCCGATTACCCATCCCTCTGTGCGCTGAAATAGCTGCCCCACTTCCTGAGGATTAAGCTTGACGTGGTAGTGCGATTGAAATAACGCCTCAATTTCCTCTGGGGTGAACATCAAGTCGTTCTTGCTTAACATTAATACTGTTCCCTTGGCAATCCATCGGTGCAGGGAAGGGAAATCGATGGGTGTGCGCGTGGAAAAAATTATATGTAATGGAGGCGGTAGATACTCAATGAGCCAATCCATTAAATGCAATACAGGCGACGAATCGGCAACATATTGAAAATCATCAATGATGAGTAAGCAGGGCTCCTGCATTTCGGTTGTGATGCTGTTGACCAGTGCTATTAAAGCTTCTAGTGGGTCAATATCTGGCGTTTTGAGAATACGCAGCGCCTCAGTACCAAGCGGGTGCTCAGTTTGATTAAAGGCAGTGAATAAGTTTGTCAAAAAGAGGGTCTCGTCTCGATCTGTACCAGAAACTGAAAACCAAAAAATAGGCACCTTCAGCTCCGAAATGAAAGAAAGCAAGGCAATGCTTTTCCCATAACCTGTACCAGCATTTAATATAGTGACCGGGTAATTGAGCGCATCACTTAGCAGCTGCGAGACACGCTCCCGATGCAACACATTACTGCGCTGGGCTGGCGGCTTTACTTGACTAAGGATGATGGAGCTGCTGTTAAACATACCTTGGTAAAGATTATCATAAAAAAATGTAAAAAGTAAATTAGCGTAGACTAAATAGCAGAAATAATTTCCGCAGTCAGTTCACACTATATTTTTATTGCTTTAGTTCATAACCCCCATTTTTGTACAAAGAAGTCAGCTAGTTTTTCTCCCACAGTGTACTTTGGCATCCAGGGGAATTCCTGCACTTGCCCATCGGCGCTGATAAAGGTAACCTTGTTCTCGTCCGCGCCAAATACGGGCTGTGGCTGACCTACGTCATTGGCTATGATCAAGTCCAAGCCTTTTTCCTGCAATTTCTTAATCGCATTTTGATAGGTCTGGGTGGTCTCCGCGGCAAAGCCAATCACGAGCATGCCCGGGTTAGAGCGCCGGCGCTCCTCTGAAACGGTGCGCAAGATATCCACTGTGGGAACCAACTCCAAAGTCAAGTCCTGCCCCGTTTTTTTGATTTTTTCTCCGGCTGTGGAGCTCGGGGTAAAATCAGCAACTGCCGCCACGCTAATGAAAGCGTCTTTGTCCTTTAGATGTGTCATTACAGCATCTTTCATCTCAGCCGCAGAAGTAACCTCGATGACTTGTGCACCTTCCGGGAGAGGGAGGTTTGTAGGTCCACTGACTAAGGTAACCGTGGCGCCCTCATCTAGCAGCGCCTGAGCAATGGCATAACCTTGCTTGCCCGAGGAGCGGTTACTGATGTAACGCACAGGGTCTAATGCTTCTTGGGTTGGACCGGCAGTCAAGAGGATACGCTTACCCGCCAGCCTACCATTCTTGCCCAACAAGAAACGCACACGGGAGAGAATGGTTTCCGGCTCGGCAAAGCGGCCCAAGCCGACCAAACCGGAGGCTAAGTGGCCCGGTTTTGGCCCAATGAACTCAGCTCCTCGTTCTTTGAGCATTTGTACATTTTGCTGGGTGGCAGGGTGGGCATACATGCCGGCATCCATGGCTGGGGCGAGCACCAAGGGGCAGGTAGCTGCTAGAGCCGTCACGCTCAGCAGGTTATCCGCAATGCCATGGGCAAGTTTGGCGAGGGTGTTTGCGCTCACAGGAGCGATGAGTACCAAATCTGCTTCGTGGGCTAACCCGATATGCACCACATGTCCTTCGCGAGCCCATAAATCCTGATCAAGATAAGCTTTTCGGCCGGTTACGGTTTGAAAAGTGAGCGGATTGATGAACTGTGTGGCGCTCTCCGTTAGGATGCAATCTACTTTCGCACCAGCTTGAGTCAATTTGGAAGCTAAAATTGCTGCTTTATAGGCTGCGATGGAGCCAGTGACGCCTAAGATGATGTGTTTCCCCGCGATGGGATTGCTCATGGATGCATCCTTTCCCAGATCAAATAGAGGCCTTCCAGCGTGAGCCAAGGGTCAATTACATCGATGCTGGTAGTGTGGTTACAGACCAGAGGTGCCAGCCCACCCGTGGCGATCACTTGGGTATCCTCTCCAAGCTCAGTCCGAAAGCGAGCGACCATGCCTTCCACCATAGCGATATAACCCCATAACAAGCCGGATTGCATCGCTTGGGTTGTGTTACGCCCAATCACATGCTCAGGGAGCTGCAAATCCACCTTAGGCAGCTTGGCAGTATGGCTTACCAGTGCATCTAGTGAAATGCCCACCCCAGGAGCAATCGCTCCGCCGAGGTAGTTGTAATCGCGGTCGATGGCATCAAAGGTCGTTGCAGTGCCAAAGTCCACCACACAGGCGGGTAAGCCGTATTTTTTCTCCACCACAACCGCATTGACCAAACGGTCTATGCCAACAGCTTGGGGTGGATCGTAGCGATTGATAATAGGCTCACAATGCTGACTTTCGATGATAGTTGGGGATTTTGAAAGGTAATCCTGACAGGCTGTTTGCAGGTGAGAGGTAAGCGGTGGCACCACCGAAGCTAACACGACGTCGCTAAGCTCCTCCAGGTGTAAGTCGCTGCTCCGGAAGAGACCTAGCAGCTGCAAGCCGTATTCATCCGGCATGCGCGCAGAGTCACTCGCCAGGCGCCAATGATAGGTCAGCTGGTCGCCTTCGAAGATGCCTAAGGTGATATTGGTATTGCCAATATCGATTGTCAACAACATTTCAGTTTGCTCTAATAATGTACCTACTATTCATTGCGTTAGAACATAGCCAACTAAATGCTACGCCCCAGCATTTTTCTCATTGATCTCTTTTAAAAGATTTTCGAGCATTTCCTTCGTTAAGCCAGCATCTTTTGCTTGGGGGATATCTAGGAGCGATTCTAAGCTCTTACCTTTTACAAGCCTAATTAAAGGGTTCTTTGCTAATCCAGGAACATATTTTTCGATAACCTCCACTGCCTGAGGGTCTTTCAATAAATCACCTAATTTGGTCATTAAATCGTATTTCATTTTTCTCCTTGATTCTTGTTGATTATTCTTCACTAACCTGCCAGGCCTGGCAGGTCACCAAAGGTACGTGCTGAGTGCACGGCGTTCAGGATGGCCTCAGCGACCACCCGGGCTGCATAAGCCGCAACCAGGTTAAAGTCTGCCGGCACTATGCGGGTTGAAATCCCAAAAATCGTATCGCCATCGAACATGGTATGGGCTGGCCGCACGGTCATAGCAATACCGTCTTGTGCCATTTGAGCTAGCTTGTTAACCTCTTCCTTGGTCAGCTTGGCGTTGGTGGCTATCACGCCAATGATGGTATTTGCGCCAACGGTTGGACTGCCTTGAACATGTCTGGCAAATTCTTCTCTTGCCAAGCCTTGCATGAAGTCCAAGGTGCTGATCGGTTGGCCAGTCTCTGGCGAGCGCAATCCGGCGATTTGTTGCCCGTTTGCTGGGTCAAATATATCGCCAAGAGCATTTACTACCATTAATGCGCCGATGTATAAACCAGGTACGATCTCCATGCTGGCAGTACCAATCCCGGATTTCATCGCGTGCTCCAGACCAAGGAGCTTGCCTACGGTTGCGCCAGCACCCGCTCCTACGTTGCCAACCTCACAAAAGTGCCCGGCATTCAAGCAAGCATTGTACCCCATCGCAGCGTCCGGGCGTGCGGGCGGCGTCGTCACACCTAAGTCAAGGATGACAGCGGCTGGAACGATGGGCACCACACCATTTTCAATGGGAAATCCACGCGCTTTCTCCTCCAGATAGCGCATCACGCCCCCGGCTGCGTCTAAACCATAAGCCGATCCGCCTGTGAGCAAGATCGCGTCTATGTAGTTGACCATGTGCATGGGGCGGAGCAAATCGGTTTCGCGCGTGCCTGGTGCTCCGCCGCGCTGATCTACGCCAGCGATAGCAGGGTGCTCAAATAAGATGACGGTACAGCCAGAAAGTCCGCTTGTGTGTTGGGCATGCCCAACTTGGATTCCCCCCACATCAATAAGGGAATTGGTGTTTTCCATAATCCACCTTTCAGTATTAAATACTTATAGTGAGTATAGCACGTCAAAAACTGTTCGTTTGTTAAATTTATTAAATGTCAAGGCTAAATAGAAATGTCCTAATGCTGGCAATTTAGAAATGTCCTATTCAGTTGATAAAGTTGTCAGGATGGGTTTGCCATTGATCTTCTTGCCATAGTTCCTCCAGGGGTGGTTATAAGCAGGAGCCACGGGTTTAGCTTCAGCCGACTTCGAAGAAACAACAGTCCCTTGTTTCGGTCTCTTTTCGATTTCTTCCAGGGTGAGCCGATTCCAATCCAACCAAGCTGAGACTGCCCCACAAGCGTCATAAGTAATCAAGACTTCCTGTTTGGCATAATTATATGCTGTGCACGCTGTCTACAATTTGTATCGCCCCAAATTGCACGCCCCTTTCTAAAGCAATGTGCACAATCTCGTCTAATATCTCTTTGAACACTTTCAGCTTCTTCCGTTGTATCAGTCGTTCTCGAAACACCGTTAGGGTGGAGTGATCCGGTGCTTTTTGGTCACCTGCTAACCCTACAAAGTATTTGGCTGGTAAGTTTTCGTTGATATAGACCTCAACTTGGCGTTCCGATAGATTGTAGAGATAAGCGATGAGTTCTACTTTGAGCAGCATGGCTGGGTCAAAAGGCGGCCGCCCCACTACTCCTTCCCCTTTGTATAAACAGATCAGCTTGCGGGTAAACCGGTCCCATTCAATAATCGCATTCAGTTTCCGGAGAAAATGGTCTTCGGGTACGATCAAATCGTAAAGGTAATCTCCATAGAAAGATTGCGTTCCTCTTTCAATAAAGCGTACAGTCTCCATTTTGTCTACCTCGTTTGCCAGAATGTAATTATTGAATCACATTTCCCCTTTAGGGTCAATTTGATACTCGTTTTTCAACATCCTCTCCGATCTTATACTTGACATTTTAAAATAAAGTGTTATTATATACATAAGTAGAAATTCATAAAATATCCTGTCCAACCTTATATATTAAATATAAATAGAACATTTAAATATTTTGTCAACGACCACTAAGAATGCTATTTATTCTAATTCTGTGGAAACTCAGAGATTTTCGATCTGATTCATTAATTTCGAAATTGGAGGAAAAATGTTTAAAAAACGAACATGGTTGGTTGTTGTTTTCGCTTGCATTTTTATTACTATCGCAACGGTCACCGTAGTGGCTAATCCGTTTACGCAAGAATCAAGCGAATATGATACAGAATTATTGTCTCAAACTATTGGAAAGATTGACACTATTATTGGTGATGATCCTGATGAGGAAGGATACCAGGGAAAGATAGTAACTTTTTCTGGAAGCTCGGACTCTGAAGAAGGCGTTGAAATTGAAACAATTCCTTTTGATAGTATACATGATGGAGAGACTCTCCCCGATGAAATCGGCATTTCAATTCCAGTGAGCAATCCAGAATGGACAGAATTTTTTTATAATTTTTCTGCTGGCTCAACACTACGTCCGCGATCCAGTCAGACTCGTTGGGCATACGCATCCGGAGGCTGTTCTTACGTAACAAAAGGCTTTGACCTTTTTACGTTACCCTTGGTGTTACCCCAGGGTTCACGAATCGACTACTTACGCCTGTATTATTATGATGAAAACGCTTCTGTGGATATGATGGCTTGGATCACAACCTACGATGGAATGGGAGGTGTTTCTGATTTAGTAAATGTTTCTTCCGTAGGGAATCCTGGGTATTCCTATAATATCAGTGATTTTGTTGGTCATATCGTTGATAATGCCACTAATTCTTATGTCCTCAATTTTGCTGCGCATGGTACAGGTGACTCTTTAAGATTATGCGGGTTGCGTGTCGCTTATCGTTTACCCTGATCGAGTTTTAGCATCAATAAGAAATGAGGTGGATGATGAAACATATAATTGGGATTAGGGCAATAATTTCCTTGATCTTGGTGATAATTTTACTGAGCATCGTACCGGCATCAATAGCAGAAAGTGCATTCAAATCTTATGAAATTTTTTCATTGCAGATTCACTTGCCTGAAGGTGCTAAGATCGAATATCTTCGTCTCTATTTTTATGATAGTACTTACGATAATGGCATAGCTTGGCTTACGACATATAATGGCTCTGGGGATTTAACAGATTTGGTTAATGTGAGTACTAGTGGAAGTTCCGGGTATGGTCAAAGTTTAAGCGATTTATTTGAGCATATTGTAGACAATCATTTATATACTTACGTCCTTAATTGGCGTCCCTATGTTTTTGATAGTTCCATGCGATTAATGGGGATGCGAATCGCCTTTCGGATGCCCGAAGGAGGCGGATGGTCGGCTTCTTATTCTTACTTGAAAGTAGCAGGTTGCACTTTTACTCCTCGAAACAGTACTGTAGAATGGCGTTATCCGGGGGCGGGTGGAATTTATGCCGCAAGTTGGAGTGAATATATGCCATTTATTAACAAATAATCAAGTGTTCAAAACTTAGCATTGATTACTAGGAAAAATGAATATACAGCAAGCAGTAAGATAAAGCTGCTTGCTGATTCAATTAACGGAAAATTATTGTATCTAACGGCGGCAGGACAAGGTTGTGCTGGGGTGTGAGGGTGCTTTCACCAAACAGCTGCTGCTTGCCCGGGAGATTGTTTTGTTCGATCACGCGCGCTGATATAGTTTGTTCTTGCTCGCTAAAGTTAGCAAAAATCACCAACCGCGCGGAAGCTTGGTAAGCGCGGGAAAATGCCAGCACAGCAGGGTTGCCGCTTTCAATCGTTTCCAATGCACCCCCGGCTAACTCAGGGTGTGTTTTACGGAAGGCGATAATTGCCTGCATACGGGCATAAACCCGCCCTTCGATGGTGCTTGGGTCATGACGCTTGGCGTACCGCTCCCAATCAGCTTTGGGGCGGTGGACCCAGCGGCTGTCATCTTTGTGGGCTGGATCATCCAAATAGCTGTAATCGTTAAGCGTTCCGATTTCATCCCCTAAATAAATCAGAGGGATGCCACCCAGCGTCATGATCATGTCATAGAGCAAGGCGATGCGTTTGATAGCCAGCTCGACTTCCTCAGGCCCCTCTTCTCGTAGCGCTTTTTCTAACCCCGCTAAGGAAGCACAGGTGCCGGAAATACGGCAGTCGCCGGTTTTAGGGTTCTCTTGGAAGGGCAGACCACGGGCAAAACTGCCAGGGAAGCGCCCGCGATAAAACTCGTTGAGGAATTTGCGGTGATCACTACCATTGATTCCCAAACGGGCAGCATCAGCGTCATCAAAAGTCCAGCCGATATCATCGTGACAGCGCACGTAGTTGACCCAAGAAGTTGCTGGGTTGATATTAAAGCGGGTAGCCAGAGCTTGGTGCAGTAAATCCACATTGCGCGTAGCCAATGTATTCCACAGTAGCGCCATAACCAGGGGATTATACGAAAGTTGACGTTCGTCGGGGGATATGTACTTGACCACTTCGTCTGGATGAACGATGGCTTCGGATTTGAACAACATGGAAGGTGCCACAATGCGGGTAAGGGCATTGAAACCTTGCAAAATCATGTGGGCTTCAGGCAGGTTTTCGCAATTCGTACCTAGCTCTTTCCAAATAAAAGCCACTGCATCCAGCCGAAAGATTTCTACACCTTGATTAGCCAGAAAGAACATTTCCTCAGCCATATGGTTGAAAACATCCGGGTTGCCGTAGTCCAAGTCCCACTGATAGGAATGGAAGGTTGTCCAAACCCAGGCTTTCAAGCTCTCAAACCAGGTGAAGGCGCCGGGGTGTTCCTCGGGGAAAATCTCACGCAAGTTCTTTTCGTAAGCATCCGGAATCGTGCGGTCCGGGTAGATGCCGTACATAGCCTGATAGCGCCGCTCGCCAGTAATAGCGCGTTGTGCCCATTCATGCTCGTTGGAGGTGTGGTTGATGATCAGGTCGATGACCAGGCTGATGCCTTCTTTGCGTAAGGCTCGGCTCAATTCTGCTAATTGTTCCATCGTACCCAGCGGTGGATGTACCTCACGGAAATTGCTGACAGCATAACCACCATCGTTTTCCTTTTCCGGCATTTTGAAAAGCGGCATAAGGTGCAGATAGGTGAGGCCAAGCTCTTTGAAATAAGGGATTTTTTCGTGCATTTTAGTCAAATTGCCAGCAAAAAGGTCCACATAACAAACGCCGCCGACCATCTGATTGCTCTGGAACCATTGGGGATTGGTCTCCCGTTCGGCATCCAAATCGCGAAGGTCCGCGGAGCGCTCGAAAGCAGCTTTAGCCATGCTGATGAGCAGCATCTCCAGGTAGTAGAAGAAATCATAGTGCTTGGCGTAGAGGTGGTGATAGAGCCTAAAAAGGCGTGGGAAATGCTCTTGCAAGCGCGCTTGGAAAATCTGCCACATCTGTGGATCTGCTTCAATTTCGGCTGTAAGTTTTTCTTCCAACCGTGGCAGCAAGCGCTCCAAGCTCCAGGCTGCCTCCTGATTAATATCAATTTCAGCGTGGATCATGCTTGTGCCTCCTCTAAGGCTTGCTGAGCTAAGGCTAAAGCGCCTGCTATCCCAGCGCGTGAACCTAAACCTGGCGGTACGATATATCTATCCATATTTTCTAAAATTTCCTCTGCTTGGATGTAATTAGCAAGCAGAGCAAGCGTCTTTGAGCGCACTAAAGGGATCAGCTGCGGTTGTTGTGGCACACCGCCGCCCAAAATGATGCGTTCGGGTGAAAAGGCGCAAATAAAGCCTTCCATGGCTAAGGCAATGTAGTGTGCCTCTAACTCCCAGGCAGGATGATCATCAGGGAGTGTTTCCGCACGCTGCCCCCAACGCTTTTCCAGCGCTGGCCCGCTAGCAAGCCCTTCAAAGCAATCTTTATGGAAGGGGCAAACCCCAGGGAAGGGATCTTGGGCAATGTCATGCGGTAAAAGCACATGCCCCATTTCTGGGTGAATCAAGCCGTGCAGCAATCTACCCTCGACCATTGCGCCGCCGCCAATACCGGTCCCGATAGTGAAATAAAGGAATGTGGAGAGCCCTTGGGCTGCACCCCAGCGTGCCTCGCCTAAAGCAGCGCCATTTACATCGGTATCAAAACCGATGGGGATCCCAAACGCAGCTTGCAGCCTTCCGACCACATCAGTACCGGTCCAGCCCGGTTTTGGGGTTGGCAATATGTGCCCGAAAGTGGGGGAGGTTGGGTTGGGGTCCAGCGGACCGAAGCAAGCCACGCCCAAGCCGCTCAACTTGCCTAAGGCAGTGCTTTGCTCTTGAAAGAAGCTCACTGCTCGGTCCAAAGTCTCATCCGGGGTGGTGGTCGGAAAGCGCGTTTCTGCTAGGATCTTGCCATTAGGGGTTCCAACCGCGCAAACGAATTTCGTGCCCCCACCCTCAATAGCTCCAAATAAACCATTCCTCATAACATCGTCCTTTATGTAAGTTAGCAATGTAAGATTGCTCGCCTTCAACTAAGAGGATTGGCGCAGCCAAATGAACCGATAAGGTTCCAGCTTGAATTGCGCCGAGGTAAATTTTTCTCCGGTCAGGGCATCCTCTGCCCCCAGAAAGTCTGCTGGCAAGCTCAGGTTGAAAGTCTGATCCGCTAAATTATTGAAAATGAGCAAGTTTTCCTCTTCAGTTTTCCGCCGATAAGCTGCAATGGCATTGTTGCCGGTGTCCTCCCAATCAAATGTGCCCCAGCCAAAAACAGGATGCTGCTTGCGAATGGCAAGCATATGACGCACGCGATTGAGTATAGAATTGGGGTCAGCTCTCAGTGCTGCCACATTGACTTGCGCATAGCCATAAATATCATCCGATATTACTGGTGCATAGAGCTTTTCTGGAGGGGCTGAGGAAAAACCAGCATTGAGGCTGTCATCCCATTGCATCGGTGTGCGCAAGCCATTGCGGTCTTCGAGCCAAATGTTATCGCCCATGCCGATCTCATCGCCGTAGTACAAGAATGGGGAGCCTCCCATGGTGAGCAGCAACGAGTGCATCAGTAAGATCTTGCGCTGGTCATTGTCCATTAACGGAGCTAAGCGCCGGCGGATGCCCAAATTTAGGCGCATGCGCGGTTCTGGGGCATACGTCTCCCACATCCACTGGCGCTCCTCAGGTGTAACCATCTCAAGGGTTAGCTCATCATGGCAGCGCAAGAAGGTGCCCCATTGGCAAATCTCTGGCAGTTGTGGCGTGCGTGCTAAAATCTCGACAATTGGAGTGCGGTCAGCTTTAGCCAGAGCCATATACAAGCGTGGCATAAGGGGGAAGTGGAAATTCATGTGCATTTCATCGCCATTGCCAAAGTATTGGATTACATCCTCTGGCCATTGGTTTGCCTCTGAAAGGAGCATCGTGCCGGGAGCATAAGCATCCACGAAAGCACGCAGGCGCTTGAGGAAAGCATGCGTTTCGGGCAGGTTTTCGCAATTGGTGCCCTCACGCTCGAAAAGATAGGGGGGGGCATCCACACGAATACCATCCACGCCCTGATCGATCCAGAATTGAACCACGCGCAGCATTTCACGCTGCACCTCAGGATTATCGTAGTTCAAATCGGGTTGATGCGAGAAAAAACGGTGCCAATAAAACTGCTTGCGCATGGGATCGAAGGTCCAGTTGGACTTTTCGGTATCTAAGAAAATGATGCGAGCTTCTTTATACCTCTGGTCAGTATCACTCCAGACATAATAGTCTTTATATTTTTCGTGTTCCGGATGGTTAGGGTCCCTTGAAGCTTGGAACCACGGATGCTCGTCAGAGGTATGGTTTGGGACAAGTTCCACAATCATCTTAAGGCAGCGCTCATGTGCCAGGTTGACAAGCTCGCGAAAGTTGTCCATGTTCCCATATTGCGGGAGGATTCCGTAGTAATCGCTCACATCATAACCGTCATCTCGCAGCGGGGAAGGCGAGATTGGCAGTAACCAGACTGCATCCACGCCAAGATCTTGCAGGTAATCTAGCTTCTCGGTGACGCCTTTTAAGTCTCCCCATCCATCCGCGTTACTATCTTTGAATGCACGCACATAGAGTTCATAAAAAATGGCGCTCTTATACCAATATTGCGATGTATTCATTACCAGCCTTCCTTATCATCGTATCTTTTTATCGGTATTAGGTTTTGAAAAGCCGAACCCCGCTGCATTGCATGAAGTCCGGCTTTTCTAAAGTGCTATCGTCAAACCAGATTAATTATTAACCCTTGACCGAGCCTGCCATCAAGCCGCGCACGAAGTACCTTTGCAATGCCAAGAAGACAATGAGCGGCAGAATCATGCTGACGAAAGCAGCGGCGGTCATCAGATGCCAATCCTGTCCTTTTTCGCCGACTAAGCGTGCCACAGCAATGGTGACGGTTTGATTCTTTTCTCCTAAGAAAACCAGAGCAACTAAGTAGTCATTCCAGAGCCAGAGGAACTGGAAAATGGCAAAAGACGCTAAAGCTGGCACGGAAAGAGGCAGAATCAAGTTGGTGAAAATTGTAAAGTTAGAAGCACCATCGATATATGCGGATTCGAGCAATTCGCGCGGGAGCGAACTAATGTAGTTGAACAACAGATATGTAGCTAATGGTAAGCCGAAACCGGTGTGGGCAAGCCAAATGCCTAAAAATGTCCCGTTCAAACCCAAACCAACATAGTCTTGTAAGATAGGCACAAGGGCGATCTGTAAGGGTACCACAAGCAAAGCAACGATGATGGTGAAAAATATATTGCGACCAGGGAATTCTAGCCATGCAAAGCCAAAGGCAGCAAATGCAGCAATTAGAATAGGTATGATCGTCCCTGGGATGGAAACCGCTAACGAGTTGAGGAACGCACCGCCCAAGTTGTTCCCAACACGTGTGATGGTGTTGCCTTGAGCATCTTTGTAAGTAATCGTCTTGCCTGTCAAGACATCCTGATAGTTTTTCAGGGTTAGATTTGTTGCAAATCCAACCCACTGGTTTTGACTGATAATGAGCGTGCGGGTGCGCTTGTTACCATACCAGGTGGCTTTGGTGCCATCATCTAACTGAACGCCCCTTTGCCATTCCTCGAACATAGCGGTTTTCCCACCATAAGTGATCGGACCATTAACATCTACCGTTTCAGGTAAAACCACGCGATCAATTTCTACGTCCTCTTTATGCGGGAAAACAGTCCACCAACCGGTTTTGAAAATATCTTCACTGGGCCGGAATGATGTAATTAGAATCCCAATGACGGGGACCATCCAAACCACGCAAATGAAGATCAAAACGAAGTTTGTCCAAAAATTCTGGGTTCTTTTTGTTGTTTTCTGTCCCTTAGCCATTAGAACCCCTTTCTTTGTTCATTAAACGAACGGATGTTATTAACGATGACTGGCGTTACCAACAATAACAGCACGATGGCAATCGCTGAGGCTTTACCAGCATCGTTATAAGTGAAGCTTTGCAAGTAGAACTCGTTGGCAATCACATTCGTACCATAATTGCCTCCTGTCATCACCCGTACGATATCGAAGGTTTTAAGGCTGAAAATTACAATGGTCGTCGTAACCGTCAGGAGCGTCCCTTTGATATAAGGGATGATGATGTTGAAAAAGGCTCTTGTTTCAGTGGCTCCATCAATACGGGCAGCTTCAAGCAACTCTGCTGGTACGCCTTTAATTGCACTCGAAAGGATGACCATCGCGTAACCAGTTTGCAACCAAATCATAATGATGATCAGGAAAAAGTTGTTCCAAGGAGGAATATTTAACCATGGTTGTGGCGTCCCTCCGAGAGCAGTTACGATTGCGTTTAAAAGCCCTATTTCCTGAATGCCCACGCCAGTGCCTTTATAGGTGTAAACAAATTTCCAGATGACACCGGCACCAACAAAGGAAATTGCCATTGGCGTGAAAATTATCGATTTATAGACAACCTCTGCCTTAGTGCGATCCGCCAAGAAGGCAATCAGTAAACCCAACCCGACGCTGAAACTCGTGCCGAAAACCATCCATAAGGCGTTATTTCGGAAGGTTTCTAACATGCGCGGGTTGGTAAAGGCATACACGTAGTTATCTAAACCTACCCACTCGGTGCCTAACGCATTCCGGAAACTTGCTATCAGCGAACGTACCACTGGAATAGCCAAGAACCATGCCATAATAGCTACAGCTGGACCGACAAATACGAATGGTTGCAAAGTCCTGGCAGCCTTAGGGGGTAATTTCATTACCAGCCAGTTTGTCACCAAGTAAAGCAGCGCAACCCCTCCCACACCCCAAACTATAGCCACGATAACTTGGAGGATTTGAGGCGCATTCGCTTTACTCAAGAACAAGTATCCCTGCCATAGAACGATAAAAGTTACTGCGGGTACAAAAATAGAAACGAAAATCTTTCCTAAAGTCGATCCAAACCAATCAATAATTTTAGCAAACACATTATTGTTGTTTGGAGAAGGAGCATTAGTTTTGGCTAAATTCATACAAACCTCCTTAAGCCGTGCGAATAAGGGGTTGGAGAGCAGGCTTTAATCGCCCGCCTGCTCTCCTTTGGGTTAGTTTACCCTGTTTGCACTGATATTATCGAGGCCAGGAAGCATCAATAGCATCCAGAGCTTGTTGGCGTGTAATCGTGCCGCTGACGTAGTCGGTCATGTATTTCCAGAATGTACCGGCACCTACTGCGCCCGGCATCATATCTGACCCGTCAAAGCGGAAGGTCGTTGCATTGCGGATTGTCTCAGCAACGCCCCGGGTTACAGGATCTACGTACCAGTTGAGATCAGCATCATTATGCGCTGAAATCGCTCCGCCGCTCTCGATCCAAACCTTGAGAGATTCACCCGTGGAGAAGTATTGAATAACAGCACGCACTTCGGGGCGGTCATTGAATACAGCATAGATATCTCCAGCACCAAGCACAGGCTTGCCATATTCTTCATCGATAGGCGGGAAGTAATAGAAGCTATAATCCACGCCTGGAACGGCTTCCTCGGGGAAGAAGGTGGTAATGAAGTTCCCTTGGCGGTTGAACCAGCACTTGGGCGGATCTTCGAACATGGGTTTGGGTGCATCACCAAAATTGATCGTAGGGATAGCTTTGCGACCGCCATAAACGTAGGCATCATTGAACCAAATGGCTTCAATGTAGTCTAATGCACGATTGACTTCAGGTGAATTGAATTTCAACTCGCCGGCTACCCAAGCATCGTAGTTTTCAGGCGAGGTGACGCGCAACAACACGTCTTCGATCCAGTCCGTCATCGTCCAGCCGGTGGCTGCCCCGGATTCAATACCAATGCACCAAGGGGTATCACCGTCATCAGCAATTTCTTGCGTGAGCGCCATCATCTCATCCCAGGTAGTTGGCACGACGTAACCAGCAGCGTCAAATGCCTTCTTGGGATAAAAGACGAAGGACTTGCCATTGGCACGAGCCCAAATGCCAGCCACAATTTCACCATCCGGGCCGGTCATCATAGCAAGTTCTTGCCAGGCTTCGCTATAGTTCTGTTTGATCCAATCGGGATTAATCAGTTTGTTCATATCGATGGCATAACCCTTTTCTACGGCATACTTAAGCAAGCCGGGTTGGGGGTAGTCCACGATATCGGGTCGGTCTCCACCATCCAGGCGAATGTTAATGTTCGCTTCAAACTCCTTGGAGCCGGTATACTGAATATCAATACCGGTTTTGTCTTCAAAGGGTTTGATGGAATCATTGAACACTACCTCGTCTTGATCGGTGAAAGGACCAGACATGGTTACTACAGTCCCTTTATACATTCCAGCGTAGGCATTTGCTAATTCCTGACCTTGGGGCAGGGCAGCAACAGTTTCACCGCCGGCTTCCTCAGGGGCTGTTGTTGGGGTGGCACCACCACCGCAAGCTGCCAAGACGATACTGGCAACCAGCAGAACTGCGATGCTAGCCCAAATTGCGCTTTTCTTTGATTTCATAGTTTCTCCTTTTATTTTTTTTTAGGTTAAATGGTGAATTGGACGCTTTTCTCTTCAATAGGTCGTGATGTGGCTCCTTTCTATCATCCGTGCTGAATCTCGGATGATTAATTCCGTGGGAATATTTATCGTACGGCTAAGGGGGATTTCTCCCTTCAACAACTGCATCAGGAGGTGGCAACTTTCTTCAGCGATCTCCTTTGCGGGGGTATGGACAGTAGTCAGTTTGGGATAATAAAACGCAGCTTCGGGGATATCATCGAACCCTACAAGCGAAATATCCTCGGGGACTGAAAGCCCAGCATCATGGATGGCAGCTAAAGCCCCAAGGGCGACGTTATCGCTAGCCACGAAAACCGCAGAAAAACGGGGATATTCTGCCAAAAGGTCTTTCATTTGGGTATAGCCGCTGGCTGCATCAAAATCAGCCATGCGGATTAGGCGCTCATCTAAGGCAATATCTGCTGCTTTTAGTGCGTCTCGATAACCTTCCAGCCGCTGGCCTGCAGAGCTGTAAGCTGTGGCTGCATTGGTAATGCAGGCGATCTGGCGATGGCCTAACTCAATGAGATAATCAACCGCCAGCTTTGCGCTTGCACGGTTATCGATATCTACATAGGGAAGATTGCATTCAGGGATCTGCCCCATGAGCACACAAGGGATGTCGAGTTGTTCTAAAGCGTTCAATCCCAGGTCATCAAAGCGGGGGGTGAGGATAATCATTCCATCAATATGTTTTGCCCGGGAAAGTTGTAAGTAGGTTTGGATTTGCTGACCGGGTTCAACCCAATCGATTAACAGTTCGAGTTGCTCTTGTTTGACAATATCGAGCAGCCCGCCAATAATTTGGGGGAGGAAGTTATCTGAGGCAATATATCGAGGGCTCCGCGTCATAATAAGCCCAATGGTATTCGATTGATTTGAAGCTAAGGCTCTTGCAGATGCGTTGGGATAATAACCTAACTTTTCGGCAGCCTCTCTAACCTTTTGGCGTGTCTCTGGTCGGATTCGGGATTGTTTATCCTCACTGAAGACAAATGACACTGTGGAGCGTGAGACACCTGCTAGTTCTGCGACATCGAAACTGGTTACTCTTTTGTTGTTCACGGAACGCCTTTGTAAAGAGATTATTAACACGCGTTAAACTATGATGAGATTATAACATAATCAAATGATAGTCAAGACCTGTTTTCCATTTGGTAAGAGCAACATGATAATTTCCTAAAGTAGCAAAATAGAAATGACCTAATCTTATAAGGAGCTTTGAAATCGTTGTTCGATTATTCCAAGTTTTTTTCAAAGGAACGATAAAATCATAAAGAACAGGGTACGAGCAGTCTTTCCCCTCTTTCAAACTGTTTTCCCTTCCCCAGAGGCTGGGCTGAGGCACAAAAAACCGCTTGCCGCTGCGGAAGGGTCAGGGTTAGGGTCACCATGAAACATTATAGACAAGAAAAAATAAGGTGGTTACCTATAAAAAAAACCTATACTGAAGGCTTTATCCACTCATTAGGACATTTCTATTTAGCCTTGACAACTTATTTTCCAGTTAGTTACTTTTTTAGGATAACTGGTTAATGAATATGAAATGTAAATGGCGATTAATTAAGCCAAGAAGCTTACTCGACGACTTTTATGCCCTGTTTGGTAGTAACTTCGCCCACTTGCCAAATGGGGATTCGGGCGAGCTGCGCGGCTTCCGCGAAGGCAGCTGCCTTTTCGGGCGGAACAGCCAAAAGCAAGCCCCCACTCGTTTGCGGGTCAAAAAGCAACATGCGCTCAATCTCGCCAATCGATGGGTCGAAGCTGACATAGCGTTCAAAATAGCTTCGGTTGTCAAAAGCGCCGCCAGGAAAAGTGCCAGCCTGGGCATATTTATGAGCGCTGCTGATAAATGGGAGCGCGTGCCAGTTAAAAGTGATTCCGCAGCCCGAAGCTTCAACCATTTCTGAAGCGTGCCCAAGTAAGCTGAAGCCAGTCACATCCGTTCCGCCGTGTAAACCAAACTTAATAGCTAGTTCGGAAGCATCACGATTGAGCTGTTTCATCCAATCGGAGACTTCTTCAAGCTCCTCTGGGGTGAGCAGCCCGCGCTTGTGAGCTGTAGTCGCCACGCCAAATCCTAATGGCTTTGATAAGAACAATTGATCCCCTTGTTGCAATCCTCCCTTTGTCAGCATTGCATCCGGATCAACGATGCCAAGCACGACTAATCCAAATTTAGGTTCTTTATCTTGGATGGTATGGCCTCCAGCAATGACTACGCCGGCTTCCTTGGCTTTCTCTGCAGCTCCGCGCACAATTGTTGTGGATATTTCGACAGGCAAATTGGGGGGAAGCGCAGCAATATTCAGCGCTAGGAAAGGCTTGCCGCCCATAGCGTATATATCCGAAAGGCTATTGGCAGCAGCGATAGCGCCATAATCGTAAGGGTCATCCACTACTGGGGTGAAAAAATCCGTGGTTGCAACGAGTGCTTGATGCTCGTTTAAGCGCCAGATGGCAGCATCATCGGCAAAATCTAAACCTACCAGGAGGTCAGGATAATCTTCTGGTCGGAAAATCGTGGCAAGTGGGCGCAGCACCTGCGCCAGCGTCTCCGCGTTCAGCTTAGACGCTCAACCAGCACAGCTGGAAAGCGTTGTTAGCCGAATCTGTTTGCCCGAGTTTGGCAGGTCAGTTTCAGTCATGATCAAATTTTACCTGAAACTGAGCCTGTGAGTGTATTAGATGCGCTAACTATGCTTGTGTCTGGCTGGCGGGTTTGACGTAGAGATCCAAAAAGGTAGCAATCTGGCTGTTCCAGAAGTGCCAATCATGAATCCCAGGTTCCTCCACATAAGCCAATGATATGCCGAGAGCTCTGGCTTTGTTGACAAAAGCGCGGTTCGCTTCTAAGAGGAAATCCTGCAATCCGCAGGCGGCATACAGCGCTGGATAGCGTTCAGGGTCTTTAGCAGCCATCTCCGGCCAAGTGAGGGGGTCATTGAGGCTGCCCGGGAATCTGCTTAGATCCCCAAATACAAAGCTAAACTCTTTCATCCGCTCTTCGTCCACAATTTCGCTTTCGAAGCTGAGCGCTAGAGCGCCGGAAAAACTGCCCGCTACGGAATAGAGATCGGGGCGCAGGAAGGCAGCCTTAAAGGCGCCATACCCGCCCATAGAAAGGCCGGCAATCAATGTATTTTCGCGCGATAAGTTGAGATGGAAAACAGCCTTGAGGTAAGCGGGCAGCTCTTCGGTCAGGTAGGTAAAGTAAGCTTGACCGTTTTGCATATCTGCGTACATGCTACGGCCGCCATCCGGCATCACCACAACCAAATCGCGTTCACGCGCTAAGATCTCGATATTGGTATAGCGCTGCCAAGCGCTGGCATCGTCAGAAAGACCGTGGAGTAAATACAAGATTTTGTATCTTTCCAGCGGTTTTTCTTTTAGATGATAAGGGCTAGGGACAATCATATAGAGGGGCAAACTTACTTTGACACACTCCGAAGTGTGATCGATACGAAAAAGTGCCATAGGATTTCCTTTAGTATAAGATCTCATTGAAGCATACGTTATAAAACCAGCTGCTTCGAATGGCTCATTAATTATACGCTGGGTTTTTTACCTGCCGCTCCACAGTTTCCTCGTTTGAGATGATGCTATAATAATTAAGTTGCAATCACCTGTGATTTAAGGAGGTAAAAATGCCATTTTCAGATGATGTTTCCCATTATGCTTCCGTAGTCTCTTGGAAGCTTAAACAGCAAGGTCAAATCATTAACCTTCAGGGTCAAATCCATGAACTGGATAGCCAAATCGGAATACAAAAGAGTATCTTGGGTGATCTTACCTACAAGCTGTTCATGGAGGGTGCCTTAGTAGACGAAGCCATCCGCCCCACCTGCGAGAAGATTAAAAGCTTATACGATCAAAAAGAAGAAAAACAGAGAGAGCTCGAAATTATCCGCGGGCAGAAGCCGCCCCAACGACCAGAGCAGGCAGCCGAGCACACGCCAGCTGCAACGCCGATCGTAGTTGAGGAAGTACCGCCGAGCGAACCAGCACCTGAAGCGCCTCTAGAGCCGGAAGAGAGCAAACCACAAGAACCACAAAGCTAGAAAGCCAAACGAACCTTTAAGGATTCGGAAGTGCACCATGAAAAAGCGCGCTCTAGTTTGAGCGCGCTTTTCCGATTAATGTTTTAAGTTACTTTGTCAAGAGTGGTAAGTAAACGCAGCCATTTACTTGCATTTGCACGTTTACTTCAACTACTGCTTGCAATGGTTCATTGCTGTGCAAGACCAATCTTCCTTGATATATGCCAGGGTTCATACCATGTGAATCTAATGTTACTTGAACTCCCTGGCAATCTCCTGGCTCCAAAGTGCCGCTGGTTGGCTGCTCTGAAAGCCAGGGTATATCGATTAAGGAACCTTCCAGCCGAAAAGCCATATCTTGCTGGGCAGGACCTATTACCGACCAACTTTGCCAGGTTGCTCCAAACCCAAATCCATTGCCGGGGTTGATAAACTGGGTAGTGTAACCGTTGGTCGTATCTGACGGCTGCCGGCCATATTGCCCACCACCAGAAAAACTCATCGTGGGGTAAAACACCAGCCACCAATGTCCAGCTGGCACATTTACGGGTGAATTGAGTGTAAGCGTTATGTTCGAAAGGTATCCGCTCGTTCCCATACTATAGGTCAGCTGGGGATCGGTTGGCGGAAGCGTTAGCGTCCACGCCGGTGGAATACCGCCGCCGCTTGGGTCACCAGCTGGAATGCCAGCATTATCCGCATAAATTTGGAACGTCAAACCGGTTGCGGGCGTGAAGGATGATCCGCCACTCCAAAAATCTCCTGGAATGTATATCTTTTCCAATTCCCAACCCGTCGGATTAACAAAATCGTCGGCTAAAAAGCTGCTGGAGGTTGGATAGTCAGGAAAATCTTGATTTACGTAAGCGTTAGTATTTACAGTGCTTAATGGTTGATCCCACAAAACACTTGCTTCCGGTGAAGCTTGTTCAGCCTCAACCTTAGGGGTTGGATTGGGGGATGAGAAACTCAACCGGCTGCTTTCCGTGGTTGACTCCCCAGCAATATTCACCGGTATAAAGCTGTCTCCGTGTTGGAATGCGGCCATTGCGAGTTCTTCAAGGTTCCATTCTGCTGGAATGTTCCCTAAATTACATAATTCTAAGGATTGAGATTTTATACAATTCTGGCATTGCTGCGTCTCAATCTCGAGAGGGTTTACTTGGAGATCAGTGTAATACCAGGCATAAGCGATGCTGGAATGCCACATGTTGGCTGAGTTTGGATAAGAGGGAAGCGTTGTGAGGGTATTTGCCGCAGGATTGTATACCCAAAAGGGTTTTGTATCAATATCTGCAAGGTAAATCACGCGATTATCGCGATCTGCAGCCGAACTGCCATACCAAGGACCACTAATTCCGGTGTCTACCGGTGGCGCTGATGGGTTACTGAGGTCAAAGTAGTGTATATCACTTCCCTCCGCTTCAAAGTAGTATTTCCCATCCAATACTGAGCTCACACGGGCACGTTCGCCATTAAAAATCGACGATGTAAAATCTGTTATTCCCCATGTCTCCAGATTAATCAAATGTGCATTTGTCGTCTCTTGTTGACCGATCACATACTGCCCGGTGGTTGGGTCGTAATCCCCCATCGCATTCCCGTAGAACGGAAGGGTAATTGAACTCCAGGTGCCTGGACCTGTGCTGTGCCATAGTGTAGTTGAATCAGAGGAAGTTAAGAGGAACTGGCCATTATCTGTCACTTCAAGGTTGCAGTAATTCCCGCTAAAGCCAGTGGGCCCAGTCATGATGTCTATCCATGAATCGGAAAGAGGTTCATATTTTACAATTTCATTCGTTGCGTAATCATGAGCATAAAGCTCACCCTTTGAGTTCACTGCTAACTGGCAGCCGGTTTCAAAACGGTTTAGCTCTGTCCAACTCCCTAAGGCGGGATCATATGCAGCAAACAAATCCCCTCCGTCACCTCCGATATCCAAACTCGTAAGATATACTTTGCCAGAATTCACCCCGAAATTATCCATCCGCGAGACGTTGTTGTAACCAGCGATGCCAATTCCAGTTCCTTCGCGCGCTGGAGCGCCATTGCATATATAAACTTGGTCTGGTTGGGTACCGCCATCGATATTGGTAAATTTAAGCATCACGGTATCCCCAATACGCATGGCTTTCATGTGTGCGGTAACAAAACTCGAGGTGAGGGCAAAAAACCCAAGCCCAAATGCGCCTTCATTATTACCAGTATAACAAGCGGCAAATTCAAAAGCACCGGTGGAATTTTGCTGTTGAACTTTGAGAAAAAGATTGGAAACGCCGGCGCCATAGTCGAGCACCAAGGCAGCATATTGGACATTCGTACCAACGGCTGCCACATCCATTTCGGCGGAATCACCGAGCCCGGCATAAGGATTAAACGTGGCTAATCCAAGGTAACCACACATCGCCGTGTGATCGCTGATACTGCAAGAATCGTTTCGTGTGGTCCATGCTGAGCCCAGAGGACCATCGGCCCGGTTGAAGGTATCCAAAACGCGATTAAAGCCCTGGGTTCCAAAGTAGGGAACCTCTATGAGGGATTCCACACCTTCTGTTTGGGGTTCAAGTCCGATGGTTTGGTCCACCAGTGGGGGTTCTTCAGTCTGTGCACTGACGTGCCGTGGAACTGACGCTTGCCCTAAAGTAAGCAGGAGCAGACTGAGGACAATCATAAAAGTAAAAAACTTGTGCTGATTCATCAAAGGCTCCTTTCAAACAATCCTAAAAATATCGACAAAATCAGAAAGCAATCATTTAAATTTGGCTGCCGATATACGGCTACGAAACACGAATCCGCTATAGACCAGTCCTTTCTGTGAAAATATTCACAAAATAAATGAACAATGGTACTGAATTGTGTTAATTTCCGTTTGAAGTAGTATCTAAATGCTTCAATTCCTGCTGGACGTTTATATTTTAGCACAAAAAGTTATGATTTAAATAGAAGCAATGACATATTTTTGAGTATTTCCAATAGTGATTTATTATTTCCCCCTCCGGATCTGAATAGGTCATTAAGCTGGATTGGTGTCCGTTTCCAGCCCAGGGATTTTGGTTTTCCGCTCTAACCATTTGAGCAGGGCATCGAGGATAAAGACCATGACCAGATAAATGACAGCCACCGCGATGTAACTGCCGATAGGGTTATAGGTGGTGGTAGCTGCCCGCTTAGCTTTAGCCATCAGGTCTTGCACAGCGATCAGGAACACGACCGCTGTTGTTTTGAGCAGCGAAATGGGTTCGTTGGACCAAGCCGGCAAGGCTAACCTCAAGGCTTGGGGGAGGATCACCAGCCGAATTGTCTGCCAGCGCGAAAGCCCAATGGAGCGCCCCGCCATCATCTGCGCATCTCCGATTGCCTGGATGGCGCCGCGCAGGTATTCGGCTTGGTACGCAGCGCTATTTAGCCCGAGCGCCAGGTAAGCAGAAAGGGTTTGCGAAAGCGTCAAGCCCAGAGAAGGCAAGCCGTAGTAAATCAGGAAGAGCTGCACGAGCAAGGGCGTCCCACGGAAGAGCTCGATATAACCTGTGGCAAATTTGCTCACGCCTGGTGCGCCGAAAGTTTTGGCTAAGGCTAAAGCCAACCCCAACACAAAGCCTATCAGCAAGCCAACGGCTGTGAGCTCCAAGGTGACGCCAGCGCCTTGCATAAAGTCGCCAAAGAAGCGTTGCAGCAGCTGGAACCATTCCACCTTAAGCCTCTTTTTCTTTCTTACCGTAAAGCTCGGTGATTTTCCACAAGAACTCCCGTGTGCGTTCGTGTTGGGGATGGTAAAAGAGCTGATCTGGTGTGCCTTCCTCGACGATTTGCCCCTTTTCCATGAACACAATGCGGTCTGCAACTTCGCGCGCAAAGCCCATTTCGTGGGTCACAACAATCATGGTCATGCCCTCGAAGGAAAGTTTGCGCATCACCTCAAGCACCTCACCAATCAGCTCTGGGTCAAGCGCGGAAGTAGGCTCATCGAAGAGCATGATGCGTGGATCCATGGCCAGCGCTCTGGCAATGCCGACGCGCTGCTGCTGGCCACCGGAGAGCTGCCCTGGATAATGGTCAGCTTGCTCGGCCAAGCCTACCCGAGCCAGTTCTTCGCGCGCTTTGGCTTCAGCTGCCTCTTTGGACATATGCTTGACATGAATCAAGCCTAATTTAACATTTTCTAACGCGGTCAGATGATTGAAAAGTAAAAAGTTTTGGAAAACCATACCGATATGCTGCCGCACCTGATCTTCATCAACATCCTTTGCCGTGATTTCCTGGTCATCCAGCCAGATCTGCCCGCCGTTGGGTTTAGTCAGCAGATTCAGGCAACGCAGGAAAGTGCTTTTCCCCGTGCCACTGGGCCCAATAATCACGATAGTATCGCCTTCATTGACCGTGAGGTTGATGTTCTCGAAAACGGTGTGCTCCCCATAGCGCTTGGTGAGGTTTTTTACGGTGAGAATGGGTTTAATCATGCGGTGTGGCTCCAAAGGCTCAGGGATTGCTGGGAATAGTCAATTTTTGCTCCGCCCGGTTGAGCAAACGGTTGGTGATGAACACCAGCGTAAAATAAATGAAAGCAGCAGTCGTGTATGCTAAGAACGGCTGCTGTGTGCTGGCGCTGATGAGCTGAGCGCGGCGCAAAATTTCGGGCACGCCAATGGCATAGACCAATGAAGAGTCCTTAATCACGATGGCAGCCTCATTCGACCAGCCAGGGATTGCGATGCGAATCATCTGGGGAAAAATTACAGTGCGAATCGCCTGGATCTTGCTCAAGCCAATCGCCCGAGCTGCCATCATTTGATCAGCGCTGACAGAGAGAATGGCTCCACGAAAGATTTCCATTTGGTAGGCACTGCTGATAATGCCGAGAGAGACTGAACCAGCCCAGAAAGGCGTCAGGTTGATGGCGCCGGACATTAAAAAGTAGAGGATAAATAGCAGCACAATCGGCGGGATGCCGCGCATGATGGTGCTGTAGATGCTAAAAAAGCGAGTAGCGATTTTTCCGGCATAAACCGCCAGAAAGGCGAAGAGCATCCCCAAAATCAGCCCGGATGGCAGCGCAATCAGCGTGACACCTAAGGTATATGCAGTTCCTGAGGCGATATACTGAAAAAATCTACCTATATCCAACGGCTGTTGCTCTCCTGTTTAAAATATAGAAGCAAATGGCCGCTTCAAACCTCTAGCGGCCATTCCTATCTTTCTCATTTACTTGCTAAAATACTTGACAGCCAGCTGATCAATAAAGCCTTCATCCTGTAGCTGTTTGATGATTTTGTTGACTTCATCGCGTAGGGCTTTATCCCCTTCGGGAAGGACAATGTTGATCGGGCCGGTATAGAGCTGGACCTCATAGACGATCTTGAAGCCGCCAAACTGCTTGATCAGCGCCTGGGCTGGCACGGAATCGGCCACCAAAACGTCAATGCGGCCGGCTTGCAAGTCCAGGGCAGCCTGGTCCACGCGCTCATAACGCGAAAGCTTGCTTTCGGGCATTAAGCCAGTTTCAATTAGCTCTGTGGTCACCCAATCATCCTGCACTGTGCCAGATTGCACGCCAATCTTATATTGGACTATATCGGCAGGGTCGGTAATGGTGCCGGTAAAGCCCTCAGCAACCAAGAAGGCATCCTGCGAGGTGTAATACGGGTCTGAAAAATCGACCTGCTGATCGCGCTCCTCGGAATAGTTGAAGCAGGAGATGGACATATCGATTTTACCTTCCTGCACCGCTGCGATGAGGCTGTCGAACGGCATATCGACCCATTCTAAGCTGACGCCCATGCGTTTGGCAATCTCGGTCATGAGCTCGATATCGAAGCCTGTGTAGTTGCCGGTTTCATCCACATACTCGTAAGGTGGGTAATCGGCAGATGTGCCTACGACGACCTTGCCTGCTTGCTTAATTTTATCCAGGGTTGAAGTAGGCGCTTGCTCGCCGCAGCCAGCCAGCAAGCCAGCCATAATGAGAAGAACGGACAACGCAACCAAAGTTTTCTTCATGTGAATCCTCCTCGTTTTTAAAGGAACAGTATACAACGACTGATCTTATTATAAATGGAATTTGTCTAAAATCTTATGTTCTTTCCTCGTTTAGGTTTTCATTACGGGCTGGTGGAGTCCAAGTCGCTGGAGTGCCTGCGCAGGAAAGCGAAATAAGCTTGCAGCTCTTCTTCATCCAGCAGTTCGCGCAGCTCTTCGAGGCTGGTGCCCATCATTTCTAACGTCAGGAAGTCTAGTTCAGTCAGTCGGCCAGGTTGCGCCTCTGGTTTGCGGATCGGATTATGGGAACCCTCAGTTTCCATGCTGCTCCTTATTTATGCCTATACTGTGATGATTGTACCAAACTTACCAAAGCGGCGATTCTTAAGGAATGCTATGAAAGGTGATATGCATCCCCAAAGGTTATAAAATGGATTTGGCTTAATTATAGAATAAGCCTATAAATACAATTGAAACGACAAAAAGGAAGCACCCATGAAAAATAAATGGATTTGGATCACCTTATCCGTGATTCTCGTATTAGGACTGATTGCAGGAGCAGGGGCGCTCGGCTATCAAATGGGTTTGCGCAACGCTAATGCGATTGCCTCTCAAGCAGATGGGGATAAGACCTTGCCCCGAACGCTTATGCCTGGGATGCGCAATACACCCAATGGATTGATTATTCGAAGACCAGCCGGTTTTATCGGCTACTTATTCCTCTTGCCGCTGCGTGTGCTGCTCGGGTTAGCCGTCCTGCTGCTGGTAGTCTGGCTGGTCGTGAAAGTGGCTAAGGCTGCCTGGAATAGCGGCAATCACAAGCCTAAGCCGGCAGATGCGACCGTTTCTTCGGCACCCACAGAAACAGTCATTACCGAGGTGCCGGCAAGCCCTTCTGAGCCCACAAACACACCCAGTAGTGACCAAAAGTAAAGTAATTCGCCTATTTTCTCCACATCGAACTAGCTTGCCCCTCAGATGAGGGGCAAGTGCGTTAATTTCACTCGTGCCAAAATGCGCTTGCTTGAACGGGTATAATCTTGCTATGGATATCGGGATTATTGGCGCCGGCGCCTCCGGGATTTTTGCTGCCCTCACTGCCGCCCAAGGCGGTGCGCACGTCACTCTCTTTGACCATAATGCCGAAATTGGCAAGAAGCTGCTCGTGACCGGAAGCGGGCGCTGCAACCTGACCAACGCTGCTCTTTCCCCAGAAAAATATTCCTGCGCTGACACTGCCTGGATGCAAGCCTTCTTGCACGCTTTTCCGCTCCAGGCGCTTTTGGCGGAGCTGGACACGCTCGGCATCCCCACGCACCATAGCGACGATGGCTGGTATTACCCCCTCTCCGATTCAGCCCACTCTGTGGTGGATATTCTGCGGCAGGCGCTCCTGGCGCGTGGCGTGGAGTTGTGCCTTTCTACCGAGATTGTGGATTTCTGGCCGCAGGATGGAGGCTTTGTGATGCGCTTTCCCTCCGGAGAACCCGCCCGTACACAGAGCTTCGACAAGCTCGTCGTGGCAGCCGGCGGTAAGGCATACCCAGCGTTAGGTTCACGCGGAGAGCTGTTCCCGACCTTGGCGCGCCTTGGGCATACCGTGGTGCCGCTTGTGCCGGCTTTGGGGCCGCTTACGCTTCAGCTCGGCGCATGGAAGACACTGCAAGGGCTGCGTTTTGACGTGAATACCGGCATCTGGGCTGGGCAGGAGCTGCTGGGTGAGAGCTTTGGCAATGTGATCTTCACCGCTTGGGGGCTGAACGGCCCAGGAGTGATGAACCTCTCACACCTCGCCGCGCGCCAGCCAAGCCAGAAGCTCAACCTGAGCCTGGATTTCGGCGCGGCTTTTAGGGAGGAGTTTGAGCGGCGCCTCTCCAAGGATAACCCGGCGAACCTGAAGGCAGTGCTGGAGGCTTTCTTCCCGCCCAAAGCGGCAGACTTTTTCCTAGCGCAAGCACGCATTCCACCTGAAGCACGTATGCGGGAGCTTTCGCGTGCTCAGGCAAAGCAACTCGAAAGCACCCTTCGCGATACGCGCTTGCCCATCACGGGCACCAAGGGTTTTGATCAGAGCCAGGTGAGCGCCGGCGGCGTGCCCGTGGGGGAGGTGGACCCCCTCACGTGCCAATCGCGCCGCATCCCGGGGCTCTACTTGGTAGGGGAGACGTTAGATGTGGTTGGTCCTTGCGGCGGATATAACTTGCACTTTGCTTTTGGCTCTGGCTACTTAGCGGGGAGAGATTTGGCGAAGAGTACCCAGAATTAAGAGCAGCCTGCCTTTTTGAACTTAATTTTTTTATAGTTCTCGCCGGTCTCGTGACCGAGCGAGGAAGTTAACCGCAGGTCTCCCTTATTTCAGCTATATACGACCATCGATTGTCGTAAATAGATATTCAATCTTTTGGAGACCTAAAGGTCAAAGGCCTTCCCTGGTCAGGAGACCAGGGAAGAGCAAGTCGCCCGAAGGGTAAAGTACCCGCAGGGTAAGGTGCCCGAGGGGTATAATCAAAGTCAACAAGCCAAGCCATAACAAGGAGGACCCGATGAGCATTATCACCATATCCCGTCAATCTGGCTGCGAAGCAAATGAGGTCGCCAACATTCTCTGCCAAAAGCTCAACTACAAACTGCTTAATAAGGAATTGATGATGGACCTGGCTGAAGAGTTACGGCAAGAATCTTCACAAGAAGAAGATTCGGCTCCCGTCTCTAAAACAGCCAACTGGCTGGAGCGGGTTTTGAACCCCTTTTATAACCCTAATGACCCTCGTTACGTTACCCAGAAGGAAATATCCTTCGAGCCTGGTCGAGCGCTTACTGTTCGGCAGGTGCGCGAGATTATCCAAGCGGCTTATGCTCGAGATAACATCGTCATTGTCGGGCGTGGCAGCCAAGTGATCCTCGCCGGCAAACCAAACGTGCTGCATGTGCGCTTGATCGGATCACCTGAAAAACGCATCCAAATGTGGCAGAAACGCGAATCGCTCACTTACGACGAAGCGAAAAAACGCATGGAGAAGCGCGACCGTGCGCATATAGATTTCGTCAAAAACTATTTTGATGCTGATATCACCAAACAAGGCTGGTACGATTTGATCATCAGCATCGATCACTTTACCAAAGATGCCATCGCAGAGCTGATCTTGCAAGCATTACCGCTTATGACCTTTGCTTCCTAAAGGCTTGATACCCCCGCCTATTACGAGTTGTTAAATCGCGGTTAAACTCGCAAAACCGCGCTTCGGTTAATTTATAATGAACTGCTTTTGATTGTTATTGCCATTAAAGGAATATTGATTATGGGAACCTGGCCGATTTTTAGTCTTTCCTTACTTGGTATTGCCATGATTGCTATGTTAGTCTTCGCGGCGAATCTTTCCGTGAAAAAACTGGTAGGCATTGCGGCTTATTTCAACCTCTCCAGCACGTTTATGGGCATGACCGTTGTCTCCTTAGCCACATCCATCCCCGAAATCACAGCCCATGTGACGGGGTCGGTGAATATCTTAGCCGGTAGGTTGGATATGCAAACCGGATCTGCTATCGTCTTGGGCTCTAATATTGGTTCTGACGTGGTGCAGCAGACTTTCATCCTGGGCTTGGTAGTGTTTCTTTCTGGCACGCTCTATTTTCGGCGGTACTTCATGTGGAAAAGCATGGTGCCCATGATTGGCTCAACCATCCTTTGCATCATCTTAGGCTTGGACGGCGTTTATTCGCGTTTAGATGGCGCAATTCTCTTTGGCACATTTATCCTCTACAGCCTGTACCTCTATTTGGATGAGCGCAAATTTTACAATGCGGAGGAAAACGTGCACATGTCCGAAGAGATCTCGGAGAGCATCCCCAAGACGCAGCGGCAAGTGTGGATTGATGCGGGCATCTCCGTGCTCCTACTCGCGGTGACCGTGTTGGCGGCTTCGCAAGTGCTCAGCATCACCGAAATCATCGTAGACCGCACCAATGTGAGCGGCTCACTGCTGGGCGTGCTCACTCTGGGCATTGCTTCCGCCTTGCCGGAGCTGACTACAGCACTAGCGGGGGTGCGCAACAAAGAAGAAGGTATTTCCTTGGGGACGCTGGTGGGCAGCAATATTACCAACCCCTTGGTGGGGATTGGCGGCGGCGCGTTGATCTCAACTTATGCCGTTCCGATTCCACTGATTAAGTGGGACTTGCCTTGGGAGGCTCTGACCGGCATAATATTGTGGGTGATTTTGTGGCTGAATAAGGGTAAGCTGGGCCGCAAGGAAAGCATTTACCTGATGGTGATGTACTTGGTCTTCGTGATTTTCCGCTCGTACCTCTTCCCAGTCGATTTTTAACGCTAAAATGTAATCAAGTTCTCTTCCACCTGCGGGTAGAGCGCATCGATTTCGTTTTGGACCTCAATGGTTTTGGCTAATGCAGTGGCAACGCGCAAAATATGGCGCGGATCCTCTAAGCTGCGACCTTTGCGCCCCTTGAGATATCTATCCAGCACCTGGTAGCCGCCGATTTGGTATTGCCACACCTCAGGGGTGATACCCTCGAGGTAATGCGTCGGATTGATCCATACGCGGTTGGTTTTTGGGTCATACTTGGGCGTGGTGATGGTCAGGTCCTCGCCTTGACCTTCGAAGCGGGAAATGGGCTGCTCTAATTCAGCGCTGCGCAGCAGGTGCAGATCAATCAGGCGCTGACCCAAGGCTGCCATCTGTTGGAAAAGCGTGCTATTGGCAGTGAAAGGTATACGCGGGAAGTCAAACTTGAGAAACTCGGCATAAGTTCTTTGATATAAAGGACTAGACAGGATTGCATAAATATATTGGAGAAGCTGCTCAGGTGAAAATGGTTGTTCATAAGCCTCTTTAAGTTTTAATAGGATAGTGCCGTTAATATTTGGTTCTCTTTTATTTTTCGGTTCCTCAAATGGTCTAATGTCATTCTCATCTTGATAGATGTAAAGGGGAAATAGATATGAAATTGATGTCGCAGAAGTAATAGAATGTGCATCAATCATTGTATTTGCAATAAAAACGGGTTGAATGCCAGATTTATCCATTTGCCTGGAAGTAATCAACCCTAAATTCTCTTTGAGCATATGACGCATCACTTCAGAACGCATACGCTCTATAACAGCCTTATGATAAATAATGTAACGTTTATCAAATGGACGATATAAAATTTCCTTAATAAATCCGTCGTCATCTACACGAGATAGCTCTTTTCTGGCTTCTCCGATTTTCCAATCAGATGCGTCTTTTACCATGCAAGTTTGCTCGATAATTTCAACTGATAAAGTGAGATTCGTGAACAAATCTAATTTTCTTTGCAAATCAATTCTATTCTCATCAATAACAAATTTATCCCTGGAAGTAACAATTCCGACACTGTTTACAGGGAAAATCTCATTAATTTTCATCCAGTCCAAGTAATGAGAAATTTCTTTCGTTTTACTTGGCACAAAAAAGTAATAAGGTGAGATGGGAGACAGCTTTTCATAATCATTCTCAGAAAATGTCTTTTCTCGTAGCCATTCATATTTATATTCTCGATTTCCAAACAAGTCGCGATGAAAAATCTTATGCTCATTACCTTGATTATTCTTAATAAAGATCGCAATTGCGGTGCCCTGGCGGATATCGAATACATTTTCATCCAGGCTGCCATCCGGAGCGGTTTCTTTTTTCAAGCTGTTGCCGTGTAGGTTCAAAATGTAGATTTCATCAAAGGTCTTCATTAGGCTCTGGCGCATGCCGCGAAAAGTTGGGTTATCTAAGTAGCTGTGGTTCGTAATCATCGCCACAATCCCCTGCCCAGCTTTTTGGATTTTCCACTGGGCAAAGCGCAGGAATTTGACATAGTCATCCTGCAGCCACTTAGGGTTCTTTTCACCTAAGGGTTTGCCATCCACTGTGTAATAGCTCTGTGCGCCATCCAGGTCTTCTTTGAGCAATTTTTCCGTCCAGTCGTTGATATTGGATGAAATGCCGGAGTAGGGTGGGTTGCCCATAATTACCAAAATATCTTTTTTCTTTAATTTCAGAGCTTTATGGCTCTCTTCAGAAAGCGCACTCACTCCTGGCCATTCAACATAAAGAATCTCTTCCATCTCGAGCGTGTTGGTGAGGTAAAGCTGAAAGCTCTCATCCCCCTGCAAGCGGTAACCTAAAGCCTCTAACAGGTAACTGATTTTCATGTGCCCGATGGCATAAGGTGCCATCATCAGCTCGAAGGCGTAATAATTCTTGAGGATTTGGTCGTGGATGAATTTGGTTTTGCCGCCCTGACCATATTTCTGCACAAATTCCTGCACGGCTAACTTGATGGCTTCAGCGGGGAAGGTGAGCGTGCCAGCGGTTGGGTCCAGCAAGGTAACCGCGGGGTCAGCCAGCCCGTCTGGCAAGTTGAAGTGCGTCTTGAGCAAGCTATGCACCGAGCGGACGATATATTGCACCACCGGCTCGGGGGTGTAATACACGCCGCGGCGCTCGCGGGTTTGCGGGTCATATTGATTGAGGAAGGTCTCGTAGAAATGCACGATGGGGTCTTCCCCTTTGCCTTCTTTGTAATACTGGTTAAGGATGCTGTTGATATCGGCTGCGTGCAGGATAGCCGCGATATCATCCACAATCACTTCCATCTGTTGGGGTAAATCGCCTAAGGAGATGAAGCGAAAGACGTCCCGCAGAATGCCGGTGGTATGCGGGATGTAGTCAAATGCCATTTTGCGGTTGAATTCGCCGTTAGCGCGCGTGCGGGCGGCGAACAAGCCGTAAGTGATGGTTTGGGAGTAGAGGTCCGCAAACTGGGCAGGCATCAGGTTGGGGAGCAGATACTTTTGGAAGGCTTGGTAATAGCCATAGAGCTCGCCTTGCTGCTGCTCGGATTCAACCAGCTCCTGGCTGATGACCTCATCGCGCAAGAAGCGCGTGCGCTTGGCTAGTTCGATGGCTAAGCTCTCAGCGGTAAAGCTTTTGGGCAGCTTGAAGCCGAAAAATTGCTCCATCAACGCCTGGAATTGCTCTGACTGCTCTACCTGCGGGGTTGCCTTGAGCACTTTGGCAGTAAATTGGCGTGCGATGGTGGCTTTTTGCCTCAGTTGACCATCACGATAGAGGCGGAACTCGTAAAAGTCGGTCAGGATGAGGTTGGGGAAGGTGCTCAGGTAGCGCTGCAGCTGCGGGCTGGTCTCGACCTGATCTAAGTTTGAGCCCGGGGCTTTGGCTTCGATGTAGCCTACGATGAAATCCTTACCATCCCACACGCGGAAATCCGGGCTGCCGGCTTCGGTCTTTTTGGGCAGCACCGTAACCTGGGTTTGCCGCCCTTTTTCGAGCGGATAGCCTTCAAAGAGCTGCTTGAGGGCTGGGTAATACGATTCTTCGCGGGCATCGCCCTGCGCGGTAATTGCAGAAATTTCTTTGAGATATGCTTTGATGAGATCTTTCATCCCTTCGTGCTCCTGCCGGCTTTCTCTATTTGCTGATTACGGTAACTTCCCGGGTTGTTGCCTTTATTATACCTATAAGCACATTATTCTTTCCGGGCTCCAGAGTGCGCAGCCTACCCGTAGGGTACCATTAAGGAATGAGCATGGTGGCATTTATTAATTATTATCCAAGTAATAATAATTATATTGGCTTGAAGGACCTAGGTAGAAATGGGGGAGGGGAGAGCGCTCTTGCAGCAATGCAAGCATTGGGTATAATCTGAAGCATATCATTGAGAGTTAGAGAAGGGCAGCACATGCGCATTTTAATCATTGGCACAGGATATGTCGGCCTCACTACGGGGGTCGTTTTTGCTTATATTGGTCACGAGGTCACCTGCTTAGATACCAACCACGAGAAAATCGCGCAGCTGCAAGCGGGCCATGCGCCTTTCTACGAACCGCACCTGGACGAGATGCTGGCTCAGGTGGGGGGCAGGATGCGCTTTGTGAGCAGCATGGCTGAGGTAGACCTTGCCCATACGGATGTGGTGTTCATTGCGGTCGGCACGCCTTCGCTGCCAGATGGCAACGCTGACCTGACCTATGTGCGCCAAGCCGTCGAGTCGATCGCAGAGGCGATGGACGACCACTTTTTAGTGATCGTGAATAAGTCCACCGTGCCAATTGGCTCCGGCAACTGGGTAGGTACGCTCATCAAGGACGCTTACGAAAAGCGCAACGGTAAAAAAGCGGAGGGTAAGTTTGCCGTGGTTTCCAACCCCGAGTTCTTGCGCCAAGGAGCGGCGCTGCACGATTCGCTTTACCCGGACCGTGTGGTGATCGGCTCCGAGAACACCCATGGCGTGGAGACCTTGCGCGAACTTTTCACGCCCATCCTGCAGCAGAGCTTTACACCACCGCCTGGCTTGCCGCGCCCTGAGGGCTTGCATGATGTGCCGCTGCTGGTCTGCGACCTGACCAGTGCAGAGGTGATCAAATACGCAGCTAACGCCTTTTTGGCGCTGAAAATTTCGTACATCAATGAGATCGCGCACCTAGCGCAAAAGGTGGGTGCGGATGCCACGCTGATTGCTAAGGGTATTGGCTTGGATAGCCGTATTGGCGAGCGCTTTCTCAACCCGGGCATCGGCTGGGGTGGGTCTTGCTTTGGCAAAGATACGGCGGCGCTGGTGGCGACGGCTAAGGAGTACAACTTAGCCATGCCCATTGTGCAAGCCGCGCGCGACGTAAACTATCACCAGCGCACGTGGGTGG
>Ga0208826_1000561_pt1 | contig 37891 bp, 26 predicted proteins | sample AD_UKC115_MetaG_FD_184451 | JGI IMG/M metagenome (GOLD analysis project Ga0208826, IMG submission 184451) | Active sludge microbial communities of municipal wastewater-treating anaerobic digesters from Hong Kong - AD_UKC115_MetaG (SPAdes)... | ecosystem: Engineered > Bioreactor > Anaerobic >...
GCGCATGCAGGTGCAATTGCCCAGCTATGATCCGGCCGCCGCGGCGCTGCGCGACTGGAGTGCGCCGGCCCCGCCGCCGTTGGCGCGCCGCCCCGACCTGCTGGCGGTCCTGGAAGAGAGCACCTTTCCGCCGCGCCTGCTGGCGCTGTGTGATCGCCCGGAATGCGACGCGGCCCTGTTCGCCGACGACGCGCGCACGGTGGGCGGCGGCGACCTGCGGGTGCATACCTACGGCGGCGCCACCTGGGTCACCGAGTTCGCCTTCCTCGCCGGTCTGCCGCATACCCTGTTCGGTCCGGCGGGCATCTACGCCCCCTATGACCTGGCGCCGCGCCTGCGCCACTCGCTGGTGCGCACGCTCAAGGCGCAGGGCTATCGCACCGTGGCCATCTACCCCATGCGCCGCGACTTCGGCAACGCGCAGGCCGCCTATGCCGCCTACGGTTTCGATGCGCTCTACGACGCCGTGGACCTGGGTCTGCGCTGGGAGTCGCCCGACACCGAGTACGCGCAGCGCGTCGCCGAGATCTGGCAGCGCGAGCGCGCCCAGGCCGGCGACGCACCGCTCTTCGTCTTCGCCCTGACCATGCGCCAGCATGGCCCGCACCGCGATCCGCTGGAGTCCTTGCCGCCGCCCTTCAACCGTCCCCTGTTCCCGCAGGCCAATGCCGCCACCAACCTGGCCCTGGGCAACTACCTGGCGCGCCTGCACCAATCCGATGCCGCCATGCCCACGTTCGAACATCTCGTGCTGGACGGTCCGCGCCCGGGCGTGCTGCTGCACTTCGGCGACCACCAGCCCGCCTTCGACGGCCTGGAGATGGGCCTGGAAAAGCGCGTGCCGCCGGGTCTGGAGGGCATCGCCCACTCGCTCACCTACTACCGCATCAAGGCGAGCGGCGCCGGCGCGCCCCTGCCGCGCTATGCGCTCACCGACGTGTCCTTCCTCGGTGGCCTGCTGCTGCAGGCGGCAGGCCTCGACCCCGGGCCCTATTTCGGCGCCAACATGCGCCTGCGCGAGGCCTGCGCCGGGCGCTTCCTGGAGTGTCCGGACGCCACCACGCTGCAGTCCTACTACGCGGAAGTGTTCGGTCGTCAAGGCGTGCTGGCGCGCTGACGTTCATCTGCGCTTGGGGGCGGAAACCCGCATAATCGCCGCCCAGCCTCCCCGCCCCGACCGCTCGTGAACGATCGCGTCATCTCCCCCGCCGCCAGCCGCGAGGACGAACTCCTCGACGCTTCGATCCGCCCGCAGAAGCTGGGCGAATACCTCGGCCAGGAGGCGGTGCGCGAGCAGCTCGGCATCTACATCGAGGCCGCGCGCCGCCGCAGCGGCGCCCTCGACCACGTGCTGATCTTCGGCCCCCCGGGCCTGGGCAAGACCACCCTGTCCCACGTCATCGCCAACGAACTGGGGGTGAATCTGCGCACCACCTCCGGCCCGGTCATCGAGCGCGCCGGCGACCTGGCCGCGCTGCTCACCAACCTGCAGCCGCGCGACGTGCTGTTCGTGGACGAGATCCATCGCCTCTCGCCGGTTGTCGAAGAGGTGCTGTACCCGGCCATGGAGGACTTCCAGATCGACATCATGATCGGCGAGGGGCCTGCCGCGCGCTCGATCAAGCTCGACCTGCCGCCCTTCACCCTGATCGGCGCCACCACGCGCGCGGGCCTGCTCACCAGTCCCCTGCGCGACCGCTTCGGCATCGTGCAGCGCCTGGAGTTCTACACGCCCGAGGAGCTGGCGGCGATCGTGCGACGCTCGGCCAAGATCCTCGGCATCCCCTGCGATCCGCAGGGGGCGGCGGAGATCGCACGCCGCTCGCGCGGCACGCCGCGCATCGCCAACCGCCTGCTGCGCCGTGCCCGCGACTACGCCGAGGTGCGCGCCGGCGGCACCATCACCCTGGCCGCGGCGCAGGCGGCGATGGACATGCTGAAGATCGATCCGGAGGGCTTCGATGCCCTGGACCGGCGCCTCCTCACCACGATCATCGACAGTTTCGAGGGCGGTCCGGTGGGCGTGGAGTCGCTCGCGGCGGCGCTGTCCGAGGAGCGCGGCACCATCGAGGACGTGCTTGAGCCCTACCTGATCCAGCAGGGCTTCCTCGTTCGCACCGCGCGTGGACGCATGGTCACGCCGCGGGCCTACCTGCACCTGGGACTCACACCGCCGCGGCGGGCGGCTGCGCCCGACCTGTTCGCGCCGCGCGAACCCGGCAGCGGGGGGGCGCCGTGACGCCCGGCGATGCGTTCGCCTTTCCGGTGCGCGTGTACTGGGAGGACACGGATGCCGGCGGCGTGGTCTACCACGCCAGCTACGTGCGCTTCCTCGAGCGCGCGCGCACGGAGTATTTCCGCGCCCTGGGCATTGAGCAGGATGCCCTGCGCAGGGACAATGACGTGCTGTTCGTGGTGGCGGAGCTGCGCCTGCGCTTCCTGCGTCCGGCCCGCCTGGACGACTACCTCGAGGTGGGGGTGCGCCTGCACGAGCGCCGTGCGGCCAGCCTCGCCTTCCACCAGACCATTCAGCGCGTGGGCGACGGCGAACTACTGGTCGACGCGCAGGTGCGCGCGGCCTGCGTCAGCGCCACAGCGCTGCGCCCGCGCGCCATTCCCGACGGACTTCTTGCGGAGACGAGCACATCATGAGCGGTGAACTCAACGTCCTGGCCCTGATCCTCGGCGCCAGCCTGTTCGTCAAGCTGGTGATGGGCGTCCTGCTGCTGTTCTCCTTCCTGTCATGGGTGATCATCTTCCGCAAGAAAGCCATGCTCGACCGCGCCATCGGTGGCGCCAACGAGTTCGAGGAGCGCTTCTGGTCGGGGGCTGACCTCGCCGGCCTGTTCCGCGAGGTCAGCGGCCGCGGCAACGACATCAGCGGCATCGAAAGCATCTTCGAGGGGGGCTTTCGCGAGTTCGCGCGCCTGCGCCAGCGCCGCGGCCTGGACCCACGCACCATGCTGGAGGGAGCCCAGCGCGCGATGCGCGTGGCCGCCACACGCGAGATGGACCGCCTGGAGCAGAGCCTGGAGTTCCTCGCCAATGTCGGCTCCATCAGTCCCTACGTGGGGTTGCTGGGCACGGTGTGGGGCATCATGACGGCCTTCCAGGGGCTGGCCAACGTCAAGGAGGCCACCATCGCCATGGTGGCGCCGGGCATTTCCGAGGCGCTGATCGCCACCGCCATGGGCCTCGTCGCGGCGATCCCTGCCTCCTGGGCCTACAACCGCTATTCCAACAAGCTCGAGCGCGTGGCCGTGCGTTACGACACGTTCGTGGACGAGTTTTCCTCCATCCTGCAGCGCCAGGCGCATGCCGACGACCACGGTTGAGCGCGCAGGTCGCGACCCCGCAGCGCCCGTGCCCGCGTTGGAGTGAGCCATGCAATCCAGTTACAAGAGCCGCAAGCGGCGCAAGCTCAAGGCCGACATCAATGTCGTGCCCTACATCGACGTGATGCTGGTGCTGCTGATCATCTTCATGGTCACCGCGCCCCTGCTCAACCTCGGTGTGGACATCCAACTGCCGCAATCCAATGCCAAGGCCATCCAGAACGACAAGGAGCCCATCGTCGTCAGCGTGGACCGGGACGGATCGCTGTATCTCACCCTGTCGGCCGCTCCGCGCGAGGCCATCGACGCCGATGCGCTGGTCAAAAAGGTTTCAGCTTTCCTGCGGCAGAATCCCCAGGTCCCGGTGCTGGTGGGCGGCGACGAGCGGGTGGACTACGGCAAGATCTACCAGGCCATGGTGCTGCTGCAGCAGGCCGGCGCGCCCAAGGTGGGGCTCATGAGCCGGCCGCCGGAGCCTGCGCGCTGACGATGGCCGCGATAGAGACCTCCGGTGACCGCGCCCGCGCCTGGCTGCTGGCCCTGGTCGTGCACCTGGCCGCGGTCGGCCTGATGTTCGTGGGTCTGTGGTGGACACGCAGCGCCGTGGTGGTGACGCCGCCCGGGCCGGTGATCGAGGCGGTGCTGGTGGGTCCGGCGCAGGCACCCAAGCCGCGCGCCAGCAAGCCCAAGCCGGCGCCGCCCAAGCCCGAGCCGAAGGAAGAGCCCAAGGTGGAGCCCAAGAAGGCCGAGCCCACCGAGCCGGTCAAGCCCGATACGCGCGAGCAGGAGCGTGTCGCCGCGCTCGCCGCCGCGAAGGCCGAGACGGAGAAGAAGGAGCAGGAAGAACGCAAGCGCCAGCAGCAGGTGCTGCTGGAAGAGGAAAAGAAAAAACAGGAAGCGGCCGAGAAGAAAAAGAAGCTGGAAGAGGAGAAGCAGCAGCAACTGGCGGACAAAAAGGCGCGCGAACTGGCCGACAAGCAGAAGAAGCTGGAGCAGCAGCGGCTGCAGGAGCTGCTCGAGGCTGAGGAAGCCAAGACCGGCGGCGAGGGCAAGGACGACAGCTTGCTCGCGCAGTACATCGCCGCCATCCAGAACGCCGTCACCAACAACTGGCTGCGGCCGGACAGCGCCCCGGCAGGCCTGCGCTGCACGCTGCACATCATCCAGATCCCCGGCGGCGAGGTGATCTCCGCCAAGGTCAGCAGCCCGTGCAACGCCGATGCGGTGACGCGGGATTCGATCGAGCAGGCGGTGATGCGCGCGTCGCCTTTGCCCTACCAGGGATTCGAACAGGAATTCCAGCGCGACATCACGTTCAATTTCCGCTTCGACGGATGAGAGGTTTTTCCATGCGCATGCGCTCACTGTTCCGCCTCGCTGCCACCGCCGTGCTGGCCGTGTTCGCCCAGGGTCTGCTGGCCCAGGGCCTGACCATCGACATCGCCAACGGCAATCCGACGGCGCTGCCCATCGCCGTCGTGCCCTTCGCCAACGAGAACGCCGGCCTGCCGCCCGAAACCGACGCGGCCGACGTCGTGCGCATGGACCTGAACCGTTCCGGCCAGTTCCGGGCGCTGCCCAAGGGCGACGTGGTGGAGTTCCCCAGTCGCGGCAGCGAGATCAAGTTTCCCACCTGGAACATGCTCAAGCAGGCCTACATCGTGGTGGGCCGCGTCGGCGATGCCGAGGGTGGCGCCCTGCGCGTGGAGTTCGAGCTGTACGACGTGGCCAAGCAGGAGCGCCTGCTGGGTCTGGCCATCACCGGCCAGCGCTCCGACCTGCGCGGCGTCGCGCACCAGATCGCCGACCTCGTGTACGAGAAGATCCTCGGTGTGCGCGGCGCCTTCTGGACGCGCATCGCCTACGTCACCGCCACCGGCACCAGCCCGAACATGAGCTACGCCCTGATGGTGGCCGACTCCGACGGTTACAACCCGCAGGTGGTGGTGCGCTCGCGCGAGCCGCTGCTGTCGCCCAACTGGTCGCCCGACGGCAAGAAGCTGGCCTACGTGTCCTTCGAGCGCGGCGATTCCGCCATCTACATCCAGGAAATCGCCACCGGCGCGCGCCAGGTGATTTCCAACCGCAAGGGCATCAACGGTGCCCCGGCCTTCTCGCCCGACGGCTCCAAGCTTGCCCTGACCCTGTCCTATACCGGCAATCCCGAGATCTACGTCATGGACCTCGGCAGCCGCGAGCTGACCCGCCTGACCAACCACTTCGCCATCGACACCGAGGCGGCCTGGATGCCGGACGGCCAGAGTCTGCTGTTCACGTCGGACCGGTCGGGCAAGCCGCAGCTCTACCAGGTGCCCGCCGGCGGCGGCGAGGCGACCCGCCTGACCTTCCAGGGCGAGTACAACGCCCGTGCCTCGATTTCCTTCGACGGCAAGAAGATAGCTATGGCGCAGGGCGCCGGAAATGTGTATCGTATTGCGGTTTTGGACCGGAGCCGTGGCTCCGGGCAGATGACCGCCATCTCGCCCGGCAGCGTGGACGAATCGCCCAGCTTCGCACCAAACGCAAGCATGCTGCTGTACGCCGCCACGGAGGGACCCAAGGGCGTGCTGTACGCCGTCTCGGCCGACGGCCGCGTGCGTCAGCGTCTCGTCCTGGCCGACGGCGATGTGCGCGAACCGGCCTGGGGGCCGTTCCGCCAGCGCTGAATCGATTCCGCAAGACAAGAACGACGCCGGTTGCTCCGGCGCAAATCCAAGAAGCTAGTCCGATCACCGTCAGCCCACTGTTCCAAGCGAGGATTCCACCATGAACCAGACCTTCCGCGTTGCCGTTGCCGCCCTGTTGTGCGTGGGTGTGGCCGCGTGCGCCAAGAAGACCACCGTCAAGCAGCCGGAGACGACCCCGGAGCGCCAGGCCAGCACCGAGCGCGCCACCTCCGGCAAGTACACCCGCGACAGCCTCGACACCGACGCCTGCCTGCGCCAGCGCGTGGTCTACTTCGATTTCGACAAGAGCGAGATCAAGCCGGAATTCCAGGCCCAGATGGCCTGCCATGCCGAGTACCTGCGCCAGTTCCCGGATGCTCGTGTGTCGCTGGAAGGCAATGCCGACGAGCGCGGCACGCGCGAGTACAACCTCGGTCTCGGCGAGCGCCGCGGCAACGCCGTGCAGAGCGCGCTGAGCGCCGCCGGCGCCTCCTCCGGCCAGCTCAACGTGGTGAGCTACGGCGAAGAGCGTCCGACCTGCAAAGAGCACAACGAAGGTTGCTGGTCGAAGAACCGTCGCGTCGAAATCGTCTACACCGCCAAGTAAGGCGACGGGACGACGATGCGCAAGATCGGCACCCCAGGTGTTCGCATCGCGGCAGTGGCGGCCCTCGCGGCCGCCACTGCGTTTCCGCAGACCGCTGGCGCCGAGCGTTTGAGCCTGGCCGAGCGCGTGGCCGCGCTGGAAGAGCAGGCCCAGGCCGGACGCGGCAACCTCGATCTGGTCAACCAGATCCAGGCGCTGCAGTCCCAGGTGCAGCAGTTGCAGGGGCAGGTGGAGGAGCTGCGCCACCAGCTCGACGAGGCGAAGGAACGCAACAAGCAGCAGTACATCGACCTGGACTCGCGCCTCGGGCGCCTGGAAGGTCGCAGTCCGGGCACCGCACCCGCGGGCCAGGCGTCGGCCGACAACGGCCAGTTGCAGGACATCCAGCTCGGCGCGCCGCAGGGCGACGCGGCGAGCCATGCCGATGCGGCCGCGGCGGCGGCACCGGCCGACGGCTTCACGCCACTGCCCGCGTCGCCTGCCCCGGCGGCCACGCCTGTGCAGGACCTCGGCACCGCCGCGCCACCCGCCCCTGCGCCCGCGCCGCGTCTCGATCCCGCGGCGGAGAAGGCGGCCTACGACGACGCCTTCGGGGCACTCAAGGACGGCCGCTACGCCGAATCGGCGCGGCGCTTCCAGAAATTCATCGACACCTATCCCGGCGGAGATCTGACCGCCAACGCGTACTACTGGCTTGGCGAGAGTTACTACGTCACGCAGAACTACCGCGTGTCGCTGGAGGCGTTCCAGACCTTGCTCAAGAAGTACCCTGACAGCCAGAAGGCGCCCGACGCCCTGCTCAAGACAGGCTACTGCCAGTACGAGATGAAGCAGTGGGACGTGGCCGAGGCTACCCTCAATCGTGTGGTGCAGAAGTACCCCGATACCACGGTTGCGCGCCTGGCCCAGGGCCGCCTGCGCGCCCTCAAGCTGGAAGGCAAGCGCTGATCCGGCGCAGGCGGGCGTTGCATGGCCGCTCCTGTTGAATCCGCGGCGGCCGGGCGCGGCCCGGCCGAATCCGACGCCGAGCGCCTGCGCGTCACCGAAGTGTTCTGCTCCATCCAGGGCGAGGCCGATGCCGTCGGCTGGCCCACCGTGTTCGTGCGCCTCACCGGCTGCCCGCTGCGCTGCACCTGGTGCGATACCACCTATTCCTTTCACGGCGGCGAGTGGCGTTCGCTCGACGCACTCCTTGGCGAGGTGGCGTCGCACGGCGTGCGCCGCGTCTGCGTTACCGGCGGCGAGCCGCTGGCGCAGAAGCGCAGTCTTGCCTTGTTGCGGCGCCTGTGCGACGCCGGTCACGAGGTGTCGCTGGAAACGTCCGGCGCGCTGGACGTGGCCGCAGTCGACGCGCGCGTGCGCAAGGTGGTGGACCTGAAGGCCCCGGGCTCGGGCGAGGTCGGCCGCAACTTGTGGGACAACCTCGCGCATCTGCGGCCGCACGACCAGCTGAAATTCGTGCTGGCCGACCGCGACGACTACGACTGGGCCGCAGCGCGACTGCGCGAGCACGACCTCGCCGCGCGATGCCAGGTGCTGTTCTCGCCCGTGGCCGGACGCCTGCAGGCGCGCGATCTGGCCGAGTGGATCCTCGCCGATCGACTGCCCGTGCGCCTGCAGCTGCAACTGCACAAGCTGCTCTGGGGCGACACCCCGGGCAAGTAGTGCTGGCCTCCACCCGTTGGCGCGCCGACACCCCGCTGCCAGCCGCGCCGCCTCGCACACCACCACGGACCCGCCCATGACACGACGCGCCGTAGTCCTCGTATCCGGCGGCATGGATTCCGCCGTCGTGCTGGCCATTGCCCGCTCCCAGGGCTTTGCCTGCCACGCGCTCAGCGTGGCCTACGGCCAGCGCCACGTCGCCGAGCTGGCCGCGGCCGAGCGTGTGTGCGCGCAACTCGGCGCGGTGGAACACAAGACGGTGACCGTGGACCTGCGCAGCATCGGCGGCTCCGCCCTGACCGCCGACATCGCCGTGCCGGAGCAGGGCGGCAGCGGAATCCCCGTGACCTACGTGCCGGCGCGCAACACCATCATGCTGTCGGTGGCCCTGGGCTGGGCCGAAGTGCTGGGGGCCGGCGACATCTACTGCGGGGTGAACGCGGTCGACTACTCGGGCTATCCCGACTGTCGCCCCGAGTTCCTCGCCGCCTTCGAGCGCCTGGCCAACCTCGCCACCAAGGCCGGCGTGGAGGGCAGGGGGCTGCGCATGCAGGCGCCGCTGATCCACCTGAGCAAGGCCGACATCGTGCGCGAAGGGCTGCGCCTGGGCGTGGACTTCGCCGCCACCGTGTCCTGCTACCAGGCCGACGCCGCCGGTCGTGCCTGCGGCCGCTGCGACGCCTGCCGTCTGCGCGCGCAGGGCTTCGCCGCTGCCGGTGCGGCCGATCCGACACGCTACCGCTGATCCGTTGCGTCCTGCTCCGGCGGGGGCATGTGCCGGCGCCCCGACGGCACGGCGACCCTGCCGCCGCTTCGCTTGTGACGCGCCCGCCCAGCGCCTAAACTTCGCGTCCCTTTGCGCCGCGGACGTTGCGACCGCGCCGCCAATGCCAGCCCCGCGGCGCGCAGACCGCCCGGTGTGCCACCCTTCCCGTGGGCCGTTAGCTCAGTCGGTAGAGCAGCGGACTTTTAATCCGTTGGTCGACAGTTCGAATCTGTCACGGCCCACCACTTCCCCGGCAGGTCGGCCTGCAGCGCAGGCCGAGGCCGCGCGGCGTGCGCACGACTCCGACCGTCCTGCGGTGGCGACAGCCGCCACGCTGCAACGTCACGGCGCTTCAACCGTGTGCCGTCCCCGCGCTCGCGGCCAGCGCGTGCAGGCGGTGCGCGCGGCGGCAGCCGTGTCAGGCCAGCAGCGAGCGCAGCATCCAGGCGGTCTTCTCGTGCTCCTGCATGCGCTGCGTGGCGAGGTCGGCGGTGGGCTGATCGTCGGCCTTGTCCGCCAGGCGGAATACCTCGCGCGCGGTGCGCGCGACGGTCTCGTGGCCATCCACCAGCTGCTGCACCATCCCCTTCCACTCCGGCACGCCGCTTTCCTCCTTGATCGAGGACAGTTTGGCGAACTGCGCGCCCGAGCCCGGCGCAAACACGTCGAGCGAGCGGATGCGCTCGGCGATGAGATCGGTGGCCAGCCAGAGCGCGTTGTATTGCGTCTCGAACATCAGATGCAGGGTGTTGAACATCGTGCCGGTGATGTTCCAATGGAAGCCGTGCGTCTTGAGGTAAAGCGTGTAGGTATCCGCCAGCAGCTTGGACAAGCCCCTGGCGATGGCTTCGCGGTCCTTCTTGGTGATGCCGATGTCGATACCCATGTCGGTCTCCTGGATCGTGGCTGCGGGATTGGCATCCTGCCAGGCCCGCAGGGGGCAACCGCGGCGCGGCCGCGGCGGGACGGCACCTCCGGTGCCGAAGCGACTCGTTGGCCGCTCGATGTGAAGCGAGGGTGACCTTACTGCCAGTGGCGCCGCAGTGAAAATCGTCTGGTCGCATCGCGTCGATAGCGAGCGGCTATCATGCGCGCCCTCTCCCGACCCTTGCCACCCGGCCGCGGTGGCCGCATACCCTGGCCATGAACGACCTGGACTCCCTGCGCGCCGCCCTTGACGGCGCCCTCGCGCGCGACCTCGGTCGCCTGCTCGGGCGCTGGCGACGCCTGAAGGCGACGCCCGATCCGGCCCAGCTGGCGGCGCTCGCAACCGCGGTGGCAGCCTCGCGCGCCCAGGTCGCGGCGCGCGCCGCGCGCGTGCCGCCGATTCGCGTGGACGAGAGCCTGCCGATTGCGCAGAGGGCCGAGGAGATCGTGCGCCTGATCCACGAGCACCGGGTGCTGGTGCTGGCCGGCGAGACTGGCTCGGGCAAGACCACGCAGCTGCCCAAGCTGTGCCTTGCCGCCGGGCGCGGCACGCGCGGCCTGATCGGCTGCACCCAGCCGCGCCGCCTGGCTGCGCGCAGCGTCGCGCGGCGCGTGGCCGAGGAACTCGGCAGCAGCGTTGGTGGACTGGTCGGCTTCCAGGTGCGTTTCACCGACCAGACCAGCGAGGAGGCCCTGGTCAAGTTCATGACCGACGGCATACTGCTGGCCGAGACGCAGGGCGATCCCTGGCTGTCGGCCTACGACACCATCATTCTCGACGAGGCGCACGAGCGCAGTCTCAACATCGATTTCCTGCTGGGCTACCTCAAGCGCCTGCTGGAACGCCGGCCCGACCTGAAGCTCATCGTGACCTCCGCCACCATCGACACGGCGCGCTTCGCCGCGCACTTCGGCGATGCGCCGGTGGTGGAGGTGGAAGGGCGCACCTATCCGGTGGAACTGCGCTGGCGCCCACCGCCGGAACGCGGCGAGACCACGCTGGTCGAGCAGATCGTGGCCGCCGCCGACGAGATCACGCGCGAGGACCCGCGCGGCGACGTGCTGGTGTTCCTGCCGGGGGAGCGTGAAATCCGCGAGGCGCACCTGGCCCTGGCGCGGCGCCAGTACCGCGAGACCGAGGTGCTGCCGCTGTATGCGCGCCTCTCTGCTGCCGACCAGGACCGCGTGTTTCGGCCCGGCCCGCAGCGGCGGCTGGTGCTGGCCACCAACGTCGCCGAGACCTCGCTTACCGTGCCGCGCATCCGCTACGTGATCGACACCGGCACGGCGCGCGTGAAGCGCTACGCGCCGCGCAGCCAGCTCGAGCGCCTGCACATCGAGCCGATCTCCCAGGCCGCGGCCGATCAGCGCAAGGGTCGCTGCGGGCGCGTCGGGCCGGGCGTGTGCTATCGCCTGTACGCCGAGGACGACTACCTCCAGCGTCCGCGCTACACCGATCCGGAAATCCTGCGCTCGTCGCTGGCCGGAGTGATCCTGCGCATGCTGGCGCTGAAATTGGGCGAAGTGGAGGATTTCCCCTTCGTCGAAGTGCCGCTCGACCGCGCCGTGGCCGATGGTTACCGGCGCCTGCTGGAACTGGGAGCGATCGACACCGCGCCGGCGCGGTCTTCCGGGCGGGATGACGCCGTCGACCGCCGTCGGCGCGACGCCGCGGGCGGCCGTCACCGCCTCACCGACACGGGCAGGATCCTGGCCAAGCTGCCCATCGACGTGGCGCTGGGGCGCATGCTGGTGGAGGCGCAGCGCCTGGGCGCACTGCGTGAACTGCTGGTGTTGGCGGCCTTCCTGTCGATCCAGGATCCGCGCGAGCGTCCCGCCGAGGCGCGCCAGGCGGCCGACCAGGCGCACGCCGAATTCGTCGAGCCGCGTTCGGATTTCGTCAGCGTGCTGAACCTCTGGCGGGCCTACCAGACCGCACACGAGGACCTCACCCAATCGCGCCTGCGCGACTGGTGCCAGGCGCGCTTCCTGTCCTTCCTGCGCATGCGTGAATGGCGCGAGCTTCATCGCCAGCTGCTGCTGCTGGTGCAAGAGCTGGGTTGGGCGCAGAACGACGAAGCGGCGAGCTTCGAGGCCCTGCACCGCTGCCTGCTCAGCGGCTGGCCGACGCAGGTGGGCCTGAAGGACGAGAAAGGCCAGTACCGCGGCGCGCGCGAGCGGCGCTTCCAGGTCTTTCCCGGTTCGGCGTTGGCGAAATCACCGCCGCAATGGCTGCTCGCCGGCCAGATCCTCGACCTGCAGAAGGTCTACGGCCTGCTGTGTGCGCGCATCGAGCCGGAGTGGGTGGAGCAGCAGGCGGCGCACCTGGTCAAGCGCAGCTGGCGCGAGCCGCACTGGTCGCGCAAGCGCGGCGCGGTGCTGGCCTACGAGCAGGTGACCCTGTTCGGCCTGGTGCTGGTCGAGCGCCGCGCCGTGCAGTTCGGCAGGCAGGACCCGGCTGCGGCCCATGCAGTGTTCCTGCGCGAGGCACTGGCGCGCGGCGATATCGACTGTCGGGCGGATTTCGTGCGCGCCAATGCGCGCGCGCTGGCGCAGGCGCGCGAGCTGGAGGCCAAGCAGCGCCGCCAGGGCCTGGTCAAGGACGAGGATGCCCTGGTGACCCTGCTTGCCGGCAGGTTGCCCGCGGATATCGCCACAGCGGCCGCGCTCGACGCCTGGTACCGGCGCGCCACCCCGGCCGAGCAGGCGGCCCTGCACTGGTCGCTGGCCGATGTCCTGACGACGGCGCCGGGCATTGCCGCCCAGGACTTTCCGGCGCAGCTCGATGTGGCCGGGCAGCGCTTGAAGCTTGAGTATCGATTCGTCCCCGGCGATGCAGCCGACGGCGCGACCTTGGTGGTTCCGCTGGCCGCCCTGAATGCCCTGTCCGCCGCGCGCGGCGACTGGCTGGTGCCGGGCCTGCTACCGGAGAAGGTGGCCGAACTGATCCGCGGCCTGCCCAAGGCGCTGCGGCGCAATTTCGTGCCGGCACCGGACTTCGCGCGCGCCTTCGCCGCCGCCGAGGCGCCGCGCGAGCAGCCGCTGGCCGAGGCGCTGGCGGCGTACCTGCAGCGCGTGACGGGAGTTGCCGTGGGGGACGCCGACTTCGCCGCGGTCGCGCTGCCGCCGCACCTGCACCTCAACTACCGTGTCCAGGACGAGCAGGGGCGCGCGCTGGCGAGCGGCCGCGATCTCGCGCGTCTGCAGGCCGACTGGGGCGGTGCGGCGCGCGCCGCATTTTCGCGCCGCGCCGACGCCGAGCTGACGCGCGAGGAGGTGGCGGCCTTTGATTTCGAGGCGATTCCCGAGCGGGTCACCAGTGCGGCCGGGCTGGAGGCCTTCCCCGCCCTGGTCGACCTCGGCGACAGCGTCGCCCTGCGCGTGTTCGAGCGGCGCGACGAGGCCTTTGCCGAGCATGCCCGCGGGGTGGAGCGGCTGCTGCGGCGCGCCCTGCACGACAAGCTCAAGCAGGCGCGGCGGCAGTTGCCGATCAACCAGGCACTGGCCCTCAAGTACGCCGGCGTGGCCAGCGTGGACAGCCTGCGCGAGGATCTGGTCGAGGCCGCGCTGCGCGAACTGCTCGCCGCGCAGCCTCTGCAGGCGCGCAGCCGCGAGGCCTTCCTCGCGTTGGAATCGAGCATTGGCCGCGGCCTGTTTCCCGCGGCGGTGGAATGGCTGCGCCTGGGCGAAGAGGTCCTCGGGGCCTACGCCGAGCTCGGCCCCTGGCTCACGCCGCCGCTGCTGGGCTATGCGCGGGCCAACTACGAGGACTTGCGCGAGCAACTGGATGCCCTGATCCATCCGGGCTTCGTGCGCGCACTCGACCGAGCGCGCCTTGCGCAGTTGCCGCGGTACCTCAAGGCGATGCGCCTGCGCGCCGAGCGGCTGCGCCAGGATCCCGCCCGCGACCAGGCGCGCATGCTCACCGTGCAGCTGTACTGGCGCGAATACCTCAAGCTGTGCGCGCAGCGCGGTGAGCCGGCGGCCGGCTTGGACGAGTTGCGCTGGCTCATCGAGGAGCTGCGCGTGTCGCTGTTCGCGCAGGAACTCAAGACGGCCGAGCCGGTGTCGCCCAAGCGCCTGCAGAAAGTCATCGACGCCTTGCGTCAGGCGACCTGACCCGTCGCGAGACTATTTCACCCGCTGCACGCGCACGTTGCAGCCGCAGCCCTCGACCGACATGAGCCAGGAGCCCATGATCATGGGTTTGATGCGCACGGTCGGTTGCTGCAGCGACCATTCCTGGCGCCGGCCCGATTCGGCCTGTTCCCACACTTGGCCGTTCTCCATCGTCCAGCGCGTCTTGCCCAGCCAGCCGGTGAACGCTCCTGCAATGCGCGTCTCCACCGTCTCGCGCTTGAACTGGTCGGGATAGAAGTCCGGTTTCCCGTCGCGCATGGCCATCGGGGCGTCCGCCGTCAGGCCGTGGCTGCGCAGCCAGTCGTTGAGGCTCTTCAGTTCCTCGGGCGAGAGCCGTTCCAGCCCGGCGGCCTTGAACTCGCTCTGGCTCATGCGCTCCTCCAGCGTCGAAAAAGGCGCCGCCGCAAGGCTGCCGCCGGCCAGGCAAACGAGGAGGAAAGAGGCGCCGCTGAGGGTTCTCGACATGGCTGATCTCGCAGGGAGTGGGTGCGTATTGGGCGTAAACCGCGGATTCTAACCGCGGCGGCCGCCGCAGGGGGGGAGCGGCAGGCCGTGCCTGCGGTCGGCAAAATTGCGACGAGTAACCGGCTTTTAACACCGAAACCTGTGGGCGCACCTATACTTTCACCCAAGGGATTGACCGGCATGATCGCAGCATGATCGCGACGAGACCGCAGTCGATCCGATGATTTCCAACCTCGTCAGGGCATTCGGCAGTCTGACGAGGTGTTTTCGTGCCCGTCCGCGGTATTTTCCCGCGGCGCAAGAGGGATGGTTAGTACGCGATGACGATCAAACAGGCGATTGTGGCTGCCAGGACCCTGGCAATGGTCTCCGGCGTGGCGGCCCTCGGAGCGGTGGGAAGCGTCGCCGCGGCGACGTCGATCCGTTGGATCAACGAGGATGTCGCGACCGGGACGTTCAGCGTCACCAACCAGGTCAGCACGATCACCACCACCACCCCCTTCCTCTGCGGCAGCCTGGGCACGCCCGGCAACACCTTCGCCAACAAGATCAACGCGGTTTTCCCGGGCGCCAATGCCGGCCAGGGCAGTTTCCTGTTCGGGGCACTCAATGCCGGTGCCCAGGTGCCGGTGCCCGGCCTGGGGGCGTGGACCTTCTCGCCGACCAGCGGCATGGTCATCGCCAGCAGCGACCCGACCCTCGTGTGCTATGCGCTTGACGCCAACGGCGTGCGCAAGATGACCGCGGATCTGTTCCTCGACAACTTCGAGCAGCCCAGCCCCGACGCGTCGATCGCTATCCGCGTGGCGCAGCTGCCCAACGCCGGAAACTTCTATTCGTACAAGTACTTCATTGACGTCACCATTCCGGCAGTTTCGGTGACCAAGACGAGCACCTTCCGCCTGCGCGACGGCTACGATTCCTCGGTCTTCAACGGCAATGCCTACTTCTGCGACGTACCCGTCGGCGTGACCGACTGTCCGGGCGCCACGACGTCCGGCAATGTCGACGTTCCCATCCCGCTGCCGGCCAACAACGCCTACAGCCGCCGCTTCATCGTGCACCGCCAGATCCCCAATACGGGCAGCCTGCCCGGCGGCAAGCCCCTGGTGCTGGCCGCCCTGTTTGGCCCCGGCGGCATCGAAACCCGCCTCGACAACAACGTGGCGCAGGGTTACAACCAAATCAGCGATCTCGCGCCGACGGTCAGCACGTCGGGGACGGACCTGTCGGGCATTGCCGAGGGCCAGAGCAAGCTGGGCGTGAGTTTCACCGTCAGCGACGACACCGCGGAGCAGGCCGGCCAGCTGCTCGGCGCCAACGTGTCGATCAGCTACAACGGCACCGTGGTCAGCGGCCCCGCCGACTGCACCAGCATCAGCGGCAGTGCGCCCAAGCCGGCGCCGGTGACGCGCACCTGCACCTTCGACGTGGTGTCGCCCTCGGCCAACTTCGCCACCGATGGCGCCACCGCCGGCACCTACGCACCCGGCGTGAGCGCCAGCGTGAGCATCACGGCCACCGATCGTCTGGGGCAGTCCAGCCAGGTCAGCGTGCTGCCGCTCCACGTTGCCAGCGGCGACAACGATGCGCCGACCGCGACGCTGAGTGCGGTCGCCGTGCCGGACGACAACAACAACGGCATGCCCACCCTGAGCTGCTCGTTGGCGACGATCACGGGCGAGACGCCCGACCCGGGCTGCACCGGCATCTTCGGCACCTTCCTCGCCGGCATCGCCGCTGCCCCGTCCGACGCGGTGGACGAGCTCGCGACGCAGACCGCGGCGGTGGCCCTGGGCAGCAACAACAACGGCCATCCTGGCTACAAGTTCCTCAGCGGCTGCACGCTGGACAGCGGCTCGGCGAACATCTTCGCTCCCAACGGCCAGCCGTCCTTCCTCGGCGCCGGCAGCGGCAGCTATGACCTCGGCTACTGGATCAACGGCATCAACACCGGATCGGCGACCTGCGCCATCAGCGTCACCGATGCCGCCGCCGGCGGATTCCCTGCCGGCCAGTCGGCGCAGACCACCACCAAGTCGTTCCGCATCGTCGTGACCAACTGAGCTGCACGCGCAGCAACAGGAAGATGCGCAGAAACCCCGGCTCGCCGGGGTTTCTTTTTTTTCATGTGGATAGAACCCCCGGGGGCGCGCCCTCCGGCCGCTAGAATCGCGCCGTGAAGCCCGCCTCCATGCCCAGCAGCCTCGCCCAATGGCGCGCCTCCCGCGAGGTGCCGCTCAATGCGTCCGGCGACCTGGCGCGTGTGGCCGACGCCCTGGCACAGGCCTGGCGTGCGGCGCCCGATCCGGGCGCGGAAGCGGTGCTCGCGGGCACCCTGGCCTTGCTGGAAGAGCTCGGGCTGGACGAGGAGACGCTGCTCGCCACGGTGCAGCACGAATCACGCCTGCGTGGCATCCCGCCGGTCCCCGGCACGCGCGCCGCCGCAGCCGCCCTGCTGGACGGGCTGCAGGCGGCGGAAAAGGTCTGGGCGCTGCACCGCGAGCGTGCCGTCAGCGGCAGCGCCGAGGGCCTGCGCCGCCTGCTGCTGGCCATGGTGCGCGATCTTCGTGTGGTGTTCGTGCTGCTGGCGCGGCAGGTGGCGCGTCTGCGCGGAGCGGCGGCGATGGCGGCGGCCGAACGCGAGGAGCTGGCGCGCCTCACGGCCGACATCCACGCGCCCCTGGCCAACCGCCTGGGTATCTGGCAGCTGAAGTGGGAGCTGGAGGACCAGGCCTTCCGCCTGCTGCAGCCCGACACCTATCGGCGCATCGCGCGTCTGCTCGACGAACGCCGCAGCGACCGCGAGCACTACATCGAATCGGCCAAGGCCGAGCTGCGCCGGGCGCTGGCCGATGCCGGCATCCGGGCCGATGTGGCGGGACGGCCCAAGCACATCTATTCCATCTGGAAGAAGATGCAGCGCAAGGGCGGCGAGTTCGATGCCCTGTACGACATCCGCGCCGTGCGCGTGCTGGTCGACGACGTGCCGTCCTGCTACGCCGCGCTGGGCGTGGTGCACACGCTGTGGCCGCCCATCCCCAGCGAGTTCGACGACTACATCGCCCGCCCCAAGGGCAACCACTACCAATCCCTGCACACCGCCGTGGTCGGTCCGGAAGGCAAGACTCTGGAAGTGCAGGTCCGCAGCCACGACATGCATGCCCACGCCGAGCTCGGCGTGGCCGCGCACTGGCGCTACAAGGAAGGCGGCGGCGCCGACGCCAGCTTCGAGCGCAAGATTGCCTGGATGCGTCAGCTGCTCGAAGGCAAGGACGACGGCGCCGACGACGGCGCGTTGCTGGCCGGCTTCCGCACCGATCTGATCGAGGACCGCGTCTACCTGCTAACGCCCAAGGGCGAGGTGTTCGACCTGCCGCAGGGCGCCACGGTGCTGGATTTCGCCTACCACGTGCATACCGACGTCGGTCACCGCTGCCGCGGTGCCAAGGTCGACGGCCGCATCGTGCCGCTCACCTACCAGCCGCGCAGCGGGGAGCGCATCGAGATCCTCACGTCCAAGGAAAATGCGCCGCGGCGCGACTGGCTGGCGCCGCAGCATGCGTTCCTGCACACGCACCGCGCGCGCGAGAAGGTGCGCACCTACTTCCGTCATCTCGACCATGCCGCCAACCTTGCCGCGGGCCGCGCCATCCTCGAGCGCGAGCTCAAGCGCCTGGCCCTGGCCCACATCGATCTCGACACCCTGCCGCCGCGCTTCCACCTGAAGACCCTGGACGACCTGCTCGTGGCCCTGGCCCTGGGCGACGTGGGGCCAGCGCAGCTGGCGCGCGCCCTGCACGAGATCGTCGCCCCGCCGCGCCCCGATGCGGCGCCGCCGGCGGCACCGCCGCGTCCGCCCAAGGGCGGGAGCCACGACGCGCTGACCATCCACGGCGTGGGCAACCTGCTCACCCAGCTCGCGCGCTGCTGCCAGCCACTGCCCGGCGACCCGATCCTCGGCTTCATCACGCGCGGCCGCGGCGTGTCGGTGCATCGCGCCGACTGTCCGAGCCTGGCGCGCCTGCGCGCGCGCGACCCGCGGCGGGTGATCGAGGTGGAGTGGGGCAGCCGCCGCGAGCAGGCCTACGAAGTCGACGTGCTGGTCAAGGGCTACGACCGCAAGTGGCTGCACAAGGACATCACCAACGTCATCGCCGCCAGCAACGCCCACCTGCTGGCGGTGAATACGCGGGTCGACCCGGTCTCCGGCCTGGCCAGCATGAACTTCGCCCTGCGCGTGGCCGACTTCGGCCAGCTGTCCACCCTGCTCGCGCGCCTGGCCGCGGTGCCGAACGTGATCGAGGCGCGGCGGCAGGCCTGAGCCGCGGCGGCGGCACCGCGGGCGCAGGGACCGCGGCGGAGCCGGCCCCGCCGGCGGCGGCTGCGCGGAGTATTTCGGGCGGCCGCCCGGCGCCATCCCGATTCCCGCACCCCGGCTGCTATGCTTGCGGCGTAACGTCGCGTTCCAGCGACTTTTTTCGGAAGCCCCGCCGCGCATGATCGAGATCCCCGGATACCGCCTGCTGCGCCAGCTCGGCCGCGGTGGCATGGCCACGGTGTACCTCGCCATCCAGGAATCGGTCGACCGCGAAGTGGCGCTGAAGGTCATGTCCTCGGCCCTGCTGGCCGATCCGACCTACGGCGAGCGCTTCCTGCGCGAGGCGCGCATCGCCGCCAAGCTGCGCCATCCGCATGTCGTGGGCATCCACGACGTGGGCCGCGAGGGCGACCACTTCTTCATCGCCATGGAGTACGTCAGCGGCGGCCAGGCGCTGAGCGCCGACGGCCACGCTCGCGACGTGGCGCTGGCCCTGCGCGTGGTGCGCGAGGTGGCGTCGGCCCTGCATTACGCCCACTCCAAGGGCTTCGTGCACCGCGACGTGAAGCCGGACAACATCCTGCTGCGCGAGGACGGCACGGCGGTTCTGACCGACTTCGGCATCGCCCGCGCCAACGACTCGGCCACGCGCATGACGCGGACCGGCGCCGTGGTCGGCACGCCGCACTACATGAGCCCCGAGCAAGCGCGCGGCAAGGCGTTGGACGGCCGCTCCGACCTGTACAGCCTCGGCATCGTGCTGTACGAGCTGCTGGTGGGGCGCGTGCCCTACCACGCGGAGGATTCGCTCGCTGTCGGCATCATGCACATCACGCAGCCGGTGCCGCAGCTGCCGCCCGATCTGGCCCCGCTGCAGTCGCTGCTGGACCGCCTGCTGGCCAAGCAACCGGAGGATCGCTTCCAGGACGGCGCCGCCGTCGTGGCGGCGGTCACCGCCCTCGAGCGGCGCATCGGCACGGGGGAGTTTCCGCAGTGGCGCGGCGCCGGCGCGGTGGCCGAGCCGGCGCCGCGTCGCGCCGAGCCGCGCCAGCGGGCGGAACCGAGCCTGGGCCGCCTCGACGACATCGCCGCCGCCGTTGGGCGTGAGCGCCTGCGCAGCGAGGGACCGGCGCGCGCGCGGCGCGGCGGCGGGGGGCTTGGGCGCTGGGTTTTCGCCGTGGCTGCGCTGTTCGTGCTGGCTGTCGGCGGCGTGCTGGCCTGGCGCCACCAGGACCGCCTGCGCGCCCTGCTGCCGCGTACCGAGCTCAACGATCTGCTCGCCCGCGCCGACCAGGCCGCCCAGGCGGGCCGACTCAGCGGCGCGCCCGACAGCGCGCGGGCCCTGTACGAGGCCGCTCGCGCCATCGATGCCGACAACGACCTGGCGCGCAGCGGCCTGCGTCGCGTCGGCGAGGCGCTGCTGGCGCAGGCGCGCGAGGCGACGGGCCGCAATGACTTCGCCGGCGCGCATGCGCGCCTGGCCGACGCGCGGGCCGTGCTCGGCGGCGGGCCCGCGGTGGACCAGGCCGAGGCCGACCTCAAGCGGCAGGAGGCGGCGGGCACCCAGCTTGAGGACCTGCTGCGCCGTGCCGACGAGGCTCTGGCGGCCGGGCGCCTGCTCGAGGCGGACGGCGCGGTGGCGCAATACCAGCGCGTGCTCGCCCTCGACAGCGGCAACAGCCTGGCGCAGGCAGGGCTCAAGCGCGTGGGCGCCGCCCTGGCCGCGCAGGCACGCGAGCTGCTCGTCCAGGGCAAGCTCGACGAGGCCACGGCGCGCCTCGAGGACTTCGCCCGCATGCTGCCCAGCGATCCCGCGATCCCCAACCTGCGCGCGGAACTGGCCAAGGCGCGCGAATCCGCTGGCGCCGCGCTGGAAGCGCAGCTCAAGCGCGCGCAGGAGCTGCTGCGTGCCGGCCGCATCGCTGGCGGCGGCGAGGACAACGCGCTGGCGCTGTTCCAGGCGGTGCTGGCCCGTGATCCGGCCAACGCGCGCGCGCGCGCCGGCCTTGGCCAGGTGGCGCAGGCGCTGGTGGTGCAGGCCAATGCGGCGCTGGACGAGGACAATGCCGCCGCCGCCGAGCGTCTGCTCAATCAGGCCACGCTACTGGCGCCGAACGGGGCCGAGCTGGCCGCCGCGCGGGCGCGTCTGCGCGAGCTGCGCGAGCAGGCAGCGATCGCCGCGCAGCGACCGGTGCTGTCGCCGCAGCAACTGCAGCGCGTCGCCGCACTGGTCGGCGAGGCCGAAAAGGCCGCAGCGGCCGGCCGCCTGATGCTGCCGCCTGGCGACAGCGCCTATGACAAGTACCGCGCGGCCCTGGCGATCGACGCCGACAATGCGCAGGCCCTGGCCGGCCTGCAGGCGCTGCCGCAGCGCGCGCGCGAGCTGTATGCGCAGGCGCTGGCGGTGCGCGAACCGGATCGGGCCCGCGACATGACCGACACGCTGGCGCAGCTGTCGCCGGGCGAAGCCGCCCTGCCGGGCATGCGGGCGCGCGTGGCCGACGCTTACCTCGACCTGGCCGAACAGCGCATCGGCGAGAACCGGCCCGACGACGCGCGCCGCGCGCTGACGCTGGCGCGGCAGATCAGCCCCGCCAATCCGCGGCTGGCGCCGGTCGAGCAGAAGCTGCGCGAACTGGCGCAGTGAGGCGCCCCCCGGAAGCCGCGGCCGATCGACCCGGGCCCCTGCCGGCCTGCGCGCCGTGTGCCTGCTGCTGATCGCCCTCGACGTCGTGCCGCAGCGCCCCGTGCTGCTGCTCGGCAACCGCGATGAGTTCCATGCACGGCCCAGCGCGCCGGCGGCGCCCTGGGCAGAGGCACCGCAGGTGGTCGGCGGCCGCGACCTCGAGGCCGGCGGCAGCTGGCTCGCATTGCGCCGCGACGGCCGCTTTGCCGCGGTGACGAATGTGCGCCTGGCCGACCCGCGCCACGGGCCGCGTTCGCGCGGCGCCCTGGTGCGTGACTTCGTGCTCGGTCATGACGCGCCGGACGCCTACGTGGCGCAACTGCGCCGGCGGCACGGCGACTTCGCGCCCTTCAACCTCGTCGTCGGCGATGCGCGCTCGGTCTGGTGCCTGGAGAGCCCGCGCGATCGCGCGCGGCGCCTGGCGCCCGGCGTGCACCTGGTCAGCAACGGCCCGCTGGATGCGCCCTGGCCCAAGATGGAGCGCCTGCGCGCCGGCTTCTGCCGCACCCTCGCCGCGGCCGCCGGCGCGGCGCCGCGCGATGAGTGCCTGCTGGACCTGCTGCGCGATGCAACGCCGGCCGCCGATGCGCAGTTGCCCGACACGGGCATACCGCGCGAGCGCGAGCGTTTGCTTTCCGCGATCTTCGTGCGCGGGGAGGCCTACGGCACGCGCGCCAGCACCCTGGCGTGGCGCGCCGCCGATGTTGGCATCGGCCTGGTCGAGCGCCGTTTCGGTCGCGCCGGCGCGGCGCAGGGGGAAACGCGCCTGACCTGAGCCGGCGGCGTGCCGGGCCTCAGCCGAGGATGCGCTGCAGCGCCTGCTGCGCGGCCGCGAAACTGAAGTGGCGCTGCACGTTGGCCAGGCCGCCGCGCGACAGGCGCTGCCACAGGGCCTCGTCGCCGTACAGGCGCAGCACGGCCGCGGCGAAGGCGCCGGCATCGGCGGCGACCAGCACTTCATCGCCCTGGACCAGATGCATGCCCTCCACGGCCATGGGTGTGGCCACCACCGGCAGGCCGTAGCTCATGGCCATGTTGACCTTGCCCTTCACGCCCGCGCCGTAGCGCAGCGGGGCGACCGAAACGCGGCAGCCGTCCATGAACGGTTCGAGATCGGCGACGAAGCCGTGCGCCACCAGGCCCTCGCCGGCCAGCGCGGCGATCTCCGCCGGCACAGGCTGGCCGATCACGTGCAGTCGCACTTCGGGCAGCTGCGCCCGCACGACCGGCAGCACGTCGCGCGCGAACCACAGCACCGCGTCGACGTTGGGGGGATGCTGGAAGCTGCCGACGAAGACCAGGTCGGTACGCGCGGCGAAGGGGCGCCGGCAACCGTGCACCTCGTGCACGTTGGACAGGATCTCCACGCGCACCTGCGGCAACTCCCGTGCCAGCAGCTCCTGCTCCACCGGACTCACCACCAGGGTGACATCGCACTCGCGCATCAGCTTGTGTTCCTGCGCGCGCGTCTGCGCCGCCTGGCGACGCAGCGCCGCGTCGTCGGCGAGCTCGGCGGCGCGCTGCTCGCGCAGGTAGTGCAGGTCCACGGTGTCGAACACCAGGCGCGCCTGCGCTGCGTACAGGCGCGCCAGGCCGAGGTAGTGGATGGCGATGTAGTGGCGCGAGAGAACGATGGCGTCGAACTCGGCGCCGCGCTCGCGGAAGAAGCGCACCGGGTCGGCCAGATAGGGGTGGTACTGCACCTCCACGCCCAACGCCTGCACCGCTTCGGTGTAGCCGGCGACGTAGGCGCGATTCTCGGCGAAGAAGCTCACCTGCCAGCCGAGCGAGCGCAGCAGGCGCATGAGGTTCACCATGCGCAGCGAGCCGGAATCCTGGTCCGGCGTCGGCGTGCAGGCGTCGATGATGAGGATGCGCCGCTGTGCACGGAAGGTGGCAGCGCGCGGTGCGTCCCGGGCGTCGTCGATCGGGGCCGGTTGGTGCGCCAGCGCTGCGGCCCATTTCTCGCGGAATTTATCCCGGTTCACCACCTGGTAGCGCTTCATGCCGCTGGTGGTATCGGTGCCGGCGCTGATGCCTTCGAAGTGGATGACCGTTGCACGTGGCTCGTAGTACACCTTGAGCCCAGCTGCGCGCACGGCGAAGGCGAGGTCGGTGTCCTCGTAGTAGGCCGGGGCGTAGCGCGCGTCGAAACCGCCCAGACGCTGGAACAGCTCGCGCCGGATCAGGATGGCGGCGCCCGAGCAGTAGTCGGTTTCGCGCCGGAAACCGTAGCGCGGGTCGCCTGGATCATCGAAGCGGCCGTAGTTCCAGCCCGAGCCGTCGCGGAACACGATGCCGCCGGCTTCCTGCAGGCGACCGTCGGGATAGACCAGCCTGGCGCCCACCAGGCCCGCGTCGGCCTCCTCGGAAAAGCAGCACAGCAGTGCCTGCAGCCAGCCGGCCGTGACCACCGTGTCGTTGTTGAGGAAGAAGACGAACTCGCCGCGCGCCGCGGCCGCGCCGGCGTTGCAGGAGCCGACGAAGCCGAGGTTCTGCGCATTGCGCAGCACGCGCAGACCGTCGATCTGCGCCAGCCGCACCGCCGTCGCGTCGCTCGAGCCGTCGTCCACGACGATCACCTCGAAGGGCGTCGCGTCGGCATGCTGCGCCAGGGAGCGCAGGCAGGCCACGGTGTAGGCGATCTTGTTGTACACGGGAATCACCACGGACACGCGCGGCGCGTCCGAGGTTGGCAGGGCGAACGGGGCGAAACGCTCGTCGGGCGCCTGTGCGACCGGCGCCAGTGTCGGCGTGCCGCGGGCGAGCTCCTGCCGGGCGCGGCGCAGCGTGCCCAGCAGCCCGCGGCGGCGCAGGCTGCCGCGCGTGCGCTGCCAGGCCGTGCGCAGACGGCCCAGCAGGAAGGCCAGGCGCGTGCGCAGGTTGCGCCAGCGCAGTTTGGCCGTCCGCAGCGGGGCGGTGAGCCGCCAGGAGGTGCTGGTCAGCATCGCTTCCCGTTCAGCGGCCAGCGGTGCCAGGCGCCGCACTTCGGCGTCCAGCCCCTGCGCCCACTGCGTGGATTCGCCCAGCTCCACCTGCAGCTGGTCGATGCGTGCGACGGCGCGGCGGCGCTCGCGGTCGAGGCCAAGGGCCCAGTCGGCACGGTGCCCCAGCTCGGCCTGCTGCTCGGCGAGCTGGCGCCGCTGCCGCAGCAATTCGGCCGCCTGTGCCGCGGCGCGCTCGGCCAGGTCGGCGGCGCGCAGGGCATCGGGTCCGGCCACAGCGACTGTGGTCGCCGGCGTCGCGCCCAGCAGCGGTGCCAGCAGGCCGGCATAGTCGACAGCCATGGCGTGCAGCGTGCGCGGCGCGTGCGTGCGAAGATTCGCCCGCACGCGCTGCAGCGCGCCACGGTCGGCGGCGAGCTGCGCCACCCGCGTCGCCACGGCCGCACCGTCCGGCGCGACGAGGAAACCCGTCTCGCCCTCGGCGATGCGCTCGGCCAGGGCACCCACGCGCGTGGCGATCACCGGCAGGCCCAGGCTCCAGCACTCCGACAGCGTGTAGGAAAAGGTCTCGGCCACCGCCGGCAGCAGCAGGGCCGCGTCCGGGCGCAGCGTGGCGAGCAGCTGAGGCAACTCGTCGCGCCGGTAGTCGAGCACGACGTGCACGCCGCACTCGCCGAAGAAGTCCATGCCATCGGCACCGGCGCCGAGCAGGAACACCTCGGCGTGACCGCGCAGCCCGGGCAGGGCGGCGCGCAGCAGTTCGGCGCCCTTGCCGCGCCGCACACGGCCGGGCAGGACCAGGCGCAGTGGCCGCCTCTCGGCGTCGTCGGGTGCGGCGAGCGGGCCGCCACCGGCCGGCCAGGGCGCCAGTCCATGCGCGATCACCCGTTGCGGCAGCGCGCGCCATTCCGGGGCCAGGCGCAGCACATTGGCCAGGGCGCTGCGGCTGGGAGCCACCAGATGCGCCTGTGCCGAGCACACCGCCGCCACGCAGGCGTCGCGCAGGGCCTGCCAGTGGCGCGGGTCGCGTTCGGCGAACTCGTAATCGGCGCCGGCGCCGCGCAGGTCGGCGGCGCGTTGCGCGGCGTCGAAGGCCAGGCCGGGATCGCCGAAGTCGCGGTGCAGCAGTGGCCACAGCGGGTAGCAGTCGTGGGCCACCACGACCGTCGGCAGCCCGGTGCGCAGCACGTCCAGGCTGTGGCCGATGAGGGACGACACCAGCACCGCGGCGGGGGCGAAGTCGGCGCGCACCTGGGCCAGCACCGCGGCGTAGTCGGCATCGGCGAGGGACGTGTCGACGATGGCGCGCGACAGCGGCCAGCGGTGCAGGGCGGGCCCGGTGAGGCTGCCATCGTGCAGTTCCAGCACTTCGCCATAGCGGCGCCGCGCATAGGTACCGCGCGCCAGCAGCACGAGGTGGCTGTGGGCGCTGTCGGCCGCGGCCAGGTCGCGCACGAAGCGTTCGGCCCCGCCGCCCCAGCCGTGCAGTACATGCAGCAGGACCGGGCGGCCGTCCAGACCGTGGCGTGCGCTCGGCGGGGGAGCGTGCAACGCGTCACCGAGGGCGGCGCGCACGGTGCCCAGCGGCGACGGTGGCGGCGCGTCGCTGCCCGGAGCGGGCGCCGCCGGACCGCGCAGTGCGCGAGCCGGATCGGCCACGTAGAGATGGTCGAGCAGCAGCGCGCGCAACGGCGCCCAGCGGGCGGGCAGCGTGGTGCCCTGCAGTTCGGCGATGTCCACCCGTGCCAGGCGCGCGCCGTGCCACAGCGACAGCAGCGGCGAGATCGCGTCGGTGCCGCAGGCGCGGCGCGAGCCGTAGGCGCAGACGAAGCGGTCGAGGGCCTCGGCGGCGAGCGTCGAGTGCGCGCCCGTGGGCAGCGGCGAGCGCTCGGGCGCCGTGTTGTCCAGCGGGCTCGCAACCAGCGCATCGTCCAGGGCCAGCGCGGCACGCAGGCGCGCCAGCCAGTGCGGCGGCAGCGCCGTACCGCTGCGCACGAGCGCCAGATGGTCGCCCGGGTACGCCGCGCGTGCCGCCGCCAGCAGCGCGGCCGGACTGTCGGCAGCGAAGTCCGGACGGCGCAGCGCCGCGCCCGGCCCTTCGGCCTGGGCGCCGCACAGGACCAGCGTTGCCGCGTCCGGCAGGCCCTGGCGCAGGTCCTCCAGCCAGGCGGCATCGGCGCGGCTGTCGCCATGGACGAGGACGCGCACGAGGGCGCCGGCAGAACTGGGCACGGAGGGAAAATCCTGAATGGGCGCCGAAACTTGGCGCGAAAGGCCGGGCATTATCGCGGATCGGCCCGATGCCTGCCATGCCGCCTGGGCTACACTGCCGCCGCCTTCGCCGCTGCTGTTCCCGCCTTGCCCCGACTCGCCCGTCTTGCCGCATTCCTGCGATTCATCTGGCGCTGGCTGCGCGCGCCCTGCTGGCTCGGGCTGGGCGCTGCCGCCGGCTTTCTCCTGCCCTACATCGTGTACCTCGATGGCCAGGTGCGCGCCCGTTTCGACGACCTCACCTGGACCGCGCCCACGCGCGTCTACGCGCGCCCGCTGGACCTGGCCCCGGGTCAGCGCCTGGACGCGGACGCCCTGCTGCTCGAACTCACCGCCGCGCGCTACGAGGAGGTGGCGGGTGCGCGCCTGCCCGGCACCTTCATGCGCGACGGCAGTACGGGCGGCAGCGGCCGCTTCGTCGTCGCCCGTCGCGCCTATGCCGACGTCGACGGGCGTGTGGCCGCGCGTCACGTGGAGATCCGCCTCGAGAACGGCCGCGTCGCGGCCCTGCGCGACCTCGACCGCGACCAGGCGCTGGAGCGCCTGCGTCTGGATCCGGCGCGCATCGCCACGCTGTACGGCGCCGAACAGGAGGAGCGCCGCGTGCTGCCCCTGGCGCAGCTGCCGCCGCTGCTGCTGGCCGGCCTGCAGGCGGTGGAGGACCGCGAGTTCAAGCACCACCACGGCGTCGCGCTAGGAGCGATCGCGCGCGCGGCCTGGGCCAACCTCGTGGCCGGCCGCGTGGTGCAGGGCGGCTCCACCCTAACCCAGCAGCTGGTCAAGAACCTGTTCCTCGACCGCAGCCAGAACCTGCTGCGCAAGGTCAACGAGGCCCTGCTGGCCCTGCTCATCGAAGCGCGCTACGACAAGCGGCGCATTCTCGACGCTTACGTCAACGAGGTGTTCCTGGGCCAGCAGGGAGGGCAGGCGGTACACGGCTTCGCCGCGGCCGGCGAGTTCTACTTCGGCCGCGAGCTGGCCAGCCTGCAGCCGGCCGACATCGCCCTGCTGGTGGGCCTAGTGCAGGGGCCGAGCTACTACGACCCGCGCCGCGCGCCGCAGCGCGCCCTGGCCCGGCGCAACCTGGTGCTGCAGCAGTTCCGCGACACCGGCCTGATCGACGAGGACGAACTGGCGCGCGCCCGTGCGCAGCCGCTGGGCATCGCCGAGACGCCCGGCCTGCCGCGCGACCGCTATCCCGCCTTCCTCGACCTGGTGCGCGCGCAGCTCGCGCGCGACTACGACGATGCCGCCCTGCGCGGCGCCGGCCTGACCGTGATGACCACGCTGGCGCCGTCTTCGCAGGCCCTGGCCGAGCGCGCGCTGGCGCGCACGCTCGAGGCGCTGGGCAAGCGCCAGGCCGAAACCCAGGGCGCCCTGGTGCTCACCCGGGCCACCGATGGCGAAGTCGAGGCGGTGGTGGGCGACCGCGACGCCGATGCGCAGGGTTTCAACCGCGCGCTGCAGGCGCGCCGCCCGATCGGTTCGCTGGTCAAGCCCTTCGTCTATCTCGCGGCCCTGGCGCAGCCCCAGCGCTACTCCCTCGCCACCTTGCTCGACGACGCGCCGGTGGCTCTGCCGCAGCCCGGCGGCAAGACCTGGATGCCGCAGAACGCCGACCGCGAGGCGCATGGCCGCGTGCCGCTGATCGACGGCCTGGTGCACTCCTACAACCTCGCCACCGTGCAGCTGGGCCTGCGGGTCGGCGTCGACCGCGTGCGTGGCCTGCTGGGTTCCTTCGGCCTGGGTGTGGAAATCAACCCCAATCCCTCGCTGCTGCTGGGGGCGCAGGAGCTGGCGCCGCTGGAGGTTGCGCAGCTCTACCAGTACTTCGCCGCCGACGGGCATGCCCTGCCGCTGAAGGCGGTGCGCGGCGTGCTCGATGCCCAGGGGCGCGCCCTGCACCGCTACGCCACGCGCTCCGGCGCCGGCGACTACGTGGAGGCGGCCCGCTTGGTAAACTTCGCCCTGCAGCAAGTGGCCGTGTCGGGCACGGCGCATGCGCTGGCGGAGGGCGAACTCGCCGGCCTGCACGCGGCGGGCAAGACCGGCACCAGCGACGACGCCCGCGACAGCTGGTTCGCCGGCTACACCGCTAGCCATCTTGCCGTGGTCTGGGTCGGTCGCGACGACAACAAGCCCACCGGACTCATGGGGGCCACGGGTGCCCTCAAGGTGTGGTCGGCGCTGTTCCGCGACCTGCCCAGCGAGCCGCTGCAGCGCCCCCTGGGCGAGGGCATCGAGCTGGCCTGGGTGGCGCCGGAGTCGGGCCACCGCACCGCGGCGGAGTGCCGCGGTGCGCGCCAGCTGCCCTTCATCGCCGGCTACGCGCCGAGCGAGGAGGATCATTGCCTGATGGACGAAATCCGCGATTTCTTCCGCGGCGGCCGCGGTGCCGACTGATCCGCAGCGAGACGCAAGCCCATGGACCCAGGTATCCGTTGCATGAAACTCCCGCGTTCCCCCATTCCCTGCGCCCTCGTGCTGGCGCTTGCCGCCTGCGGCCAGGCTGCGCCACCGGTCAAGCCTGCGCCGCCGCCGCAGGCCGGCGGCATGGTGCATGGCATCCGCGAAGCCGGCCGCAGCATGGCTTCCGCCGTGGAAGTGCAGCCGCTGCGCGACCCGGCCGTGGAAGGATTTCTGCGGCAGGCCGAGGCGCTGGAGGCGCAGAACCGCTATGCCGAGGCCATGCAGCAGGTGGACCGCGCCCTGCGTCTGGCTCCGGATGCGCCAGAGCTGCTGCAGTACCGCGCCGAGCTGGCCATCGCCCAGGGCCGCTATGCGGAGGCCGAGGGTCTGGCGCGCAAGTCCTACGACCTGGGTCCGCGCGTGGGCAGTCTGTGCGCTCGCAACTGGCAGACCGTGGTGGAGCTGCGTGAGGCCGCCGGCGACGCAGCCGGCGCCGACAGCGCACGCGCGCAGCTGGCGAGCTGCGCGGTGAAGGCCCCGGTGCGCATGTGACGGCAGTCGCGGCGGAACCGGCGCCGTCGCTGCACCGGCGCCTGGCCGGGACAGGGATTCCTGCCCGGGGGTGCAAGTTGCCGTCGGCGCGCGCCCGCTACGGAGCGGCGCCGCATCGCCCGCGTAGCCCGGCGCGCGTCCGGCGCGGGCCATGACGGCGGCCGCGCGCGAGCTCCTCGGCCCCGACGGGCCCTTCGCCCGCGAGGTGCCCCACTTCGCCCCGCGCGAAGCGCAGCAGCTCATGGCCGAGGCCGTCGAAGAGGCCATCGCCGAGCGCCACACGCTGATCGCCGAGGCCGGTACCGGTACAGGCAAGACCTTTGCCTACCTCGTGCCGGCGCTGTGCTCGGGCAAGCGCGTGATCGTGTCGACCGGTACCAAGACGCTGCAGGATCAGCTGTTCCACCGCGATCTGCCGCGCGTGCGCCAGGTGCTGGGCACGCGCCTGAAGACCGCGCTGCTGAAGGGGCGCGCGAACTACCTGTGTCTGCACCGCCTGGAACAGACCAGCCAGGAAGGACGCCTGGCCTCGCGCGAACAGGTGGGCGAGCTGCAGGCGATCCGCGCCTGGGCGCAGCGCACCGGCAGCGGTGATCGCGGCGAATTCGCCGACGTGCCCGAGGACTCGCCGCTGTGGCCGCGCGTGACCTCCACCACCGACAACTGCCTCGGCGCCGAATGCCCGCGCTTCAACGACTGCTTCGTGGTGAAGGCGCGGCGCGCGGCACAGGAGGCCGATCTGGTGGTGGTGAATCACCACCTGCTGTTCGCCGACCTCGCCATCAAGCAGGAGGGTTTCGGCGAGATCCTGCCCGGCGCGCACGCCTTCGTGCTGGATGAGGCGCACCAGATTCCCGAGCTGGCGGGGCAGTTCTTCTCCGTCGGCGTGACCGCGCGCCAGTTGAGCGAACTGGCGGCCGATGCGCAGGCTGAGTGCGCCAGCGTCAGCGGTGCCTTCGCCGTGCTGCGCCCGGCGCTAGACGCGCTCACCGGCGCCGTGCGCCGGGCGCGCCTGGCGCTGGACAAACTGCCGCCGAAGGGCCCATTCGCCCTCATCGAGCAGGACCGGCTGCTCGACGCCGAACTGCAGGAACTCGGCACCGCCCTGGGCACGCTGGCCGAGGCGCTGGCCGGACAGGCCGAGCGTTCGCGCGGGCTCGGCAGCGTGCACGAGCGCGCCGAGGCGCTGGCGGCGCGTTTCGCCCAGGTGCGCGACGGCGCCGCGGGCGAGTACGTGCACTGGTACGAGCTGTCGGCACAGGGCTTCGCCCTGCACGCCACGCCGCTGGACCTGGCCCCGCCGCTGCGCGCCCTGCGCGAGCAGTCGCACGCGGCGTGGATCTTCACCTCGGCCACGCTGTCGGTGGCGGGGGAATTCGGCCACTATGCGCGCCAGCTCGGGCTGGACGATCCCGTGGCGCTGAGCCTGGCCAGCCCCTTCGACTACGCGCATCAGGCGCTGTGCTTCCTGCCGCGGGGTCTGCCCGATCCGAACACGCCGGACTACACCGAGCGCGTGGTCGCCACGGCGCGCGAAGTGCTGGTGGCGTCGCGCGGTCGCGCTTTCCTGCTGTTCACCTCGCACCGTGCCCTGCGCCGCGCCGCCGAGCTGCTGGCCGACCTGCCGTTTCCGCTGTTCGTGCAGGGCACGGCGCCGCGGCACCAGCTGCTCACGGAATTTCGTGCGTCGGGCAACGGCGTGCTGCTGGGCGCGGCCAGTTTCTGGGAGGGCGTGGATGTGGCCGGCGAGGCGCTGAGCTGCGTCATCATCGACAAGCTGCCCTTTGCCGCGCCGGACGATCCGGTGCTGGAGGCACGCCTGTCGGCGCTGCGCGAGGCCGGCGGCAACCCCTTCGTGGAGTGGCAGATCCCGGCTGCCGTCATCGCTCTCAAGCAGGGCGCCGGGCGCCTGATCCGCGACGTCGCCGACCGCGGCGTGCTGGTGCTGTGCGACCCGCGCCTGACCACGCGCGCCTACGGCAAGCTGTTCCTGCGCAGCCTGCCGCCGATGCCGGTGACGCGGGACCTGGCGCAGGTGCAGGCGTTCTTCGCCATCTGAACGGTGAGCGCCGGCGCTGCCCGAAGCTTGGCCCGTTTCGCCCGATTTTCTCCCTCGCGTCGACGGTGAGACTGCCCTCCCGGCGGCTGCAATGCGCCCGGACTTCCGGAGAGGGCGCATGGCACTGCTGCAATCGATCACATTCAAGGTACTGGGCATCGGCGCGCTGGCGCTGCTGATGCTGTTGCCGCTGGCCCAGGTGGACGGACTGATCCGCGAACGTGCCGGTCTGCGCGAGGAGGCGCGCCGGCGCATCGGTGAGGCCTGGGGCGGCGACCAGGTGGTCGGCGGTCCGGTGCTCGCGGTGCCGCGCACCCTGCGCGAGCGCCAGCCGGCGAGTTGGGTGGCAGGACCCAACGGCAGCTCGGTGAAGGTCGAGCCCGGCTGGGCCGACGTACAGCGCAGCGAGTTCCGCCTCGCCGATACCCTTGCCGCGCAGGCGCGCCTGCAGGTGGAGCGGCGCCGCTACGGCATCTACGAGTTTCCGGTGTACACCGCGCGCGTGACCCTGCGGGCGCGATTTGCCGCGGCCGACCTCGCCCCGCTGCGCGACGCCGCCGCGGGCTACGATGTGTCGCGCGCGCAGTGGCGCCTGCCCGTGGCGGACCTGCGCGGCCTGCGCGAGGTAGCGGGGGTGCGCGTCAACGGCGAGCTGCGCCGCCTCGAGCCGGCCGATGCCGTGGCAGGTCTCGCGGCCGTGGCCATCCCGCTGCAGGCGCGCGACCTGGACGACGCACTGCTCATCGAGGCGGAATTCGAACTGGCCGGCACCGAGCGCCTGCAGTTCCTGCCGCTGGCGCGCAGCACCACCGTGGACGTGGCCGCGCCCTGGGGCGATCCGAGCTTCATCGGCGCCGGCCTGCCGGTGCAGCGCCGCGTCGCGGCACAGGATTTCGCCGCCCACTGGCAGGCGCTGGATCTCAACCGCGGCTTTCCGCAGACGGTGCTCGACTCCGACCTGGACGCGGGCCGCCTGGGCGCCGCGGCCTTCGGTGTGGCGCTGTACCAGCCAGTGGACGTCTACCGCAGCAACGAGCGCGCCGGCAAGTACGGGCTGCTGTTCATCGCCCTGAGTTTCGTCGCGTTCTTCCTGTTCGAGGTGCTCAAGCGGCTGCGCGTGCATCCGCTGCAATACCTGCTGGTGGGGCTGGCACTGGCCACGTTCTACCTGGTGCTGCTGGCGCTGTCGGAACAGCTGGGCTTTGGCCTCGCCTACGCCCTGGCCGCCGCCGCGGTGGTGCTGATGGTGGGCGGCTATGCCGCCGCGGTCCTCGCCACGCGCCGTGCCGGCGTCCTGCTCGGTGCCACGATGGCGGCCGTCTACGGATTGTTGTACGCGCTGGTGGTGAGCGAGCAGTACTCGCTGCTGGTGGGCGCGCTGGTGCTGCTGGGCGTGGTCGGCCTGCTCATGTACCTCACGCGGCGGGTCGACTGGTACGCCGATTTCGGCAGCGCGGCGCGCCGCCCGGCATCCGCCGGCTGAGGCCCTGGGGCGTGGCGGATGCGGAAACGACGACGGCGCGCCGCAGCGCGCCGTCGTCGTCGTCGGGGCGATCGCCCCTCAGGGCTGCACGAAATTGCAGGGACTGGCGTCGAAGCCGTCGATGAACAGGATGTCCTCCGGCGACATGTTCCAGCCGATGTCCTGGAACAGCGGCAGGGTCAGGTCCACCTTGTTGAAGATGCTGGTGTTGAGCGTCGGCTCCATCAGCAGGTTCGGGAAGGCGTCGGAGTGGAAGTGCGACACGGAGGAACCGCTCTGCACCGGATTGGGCGCGAACAGGCGCACGCAGCCGGCATTGGTCCCCGCCAGCGGCGCGGCGTTGTCCTGGCCGAGGGTGGCGTTCACGCCGGGCGGCGTCAGGTTGGCCTTGATCGACGTGCCCAGCGCCTGGGTGACGCCCAGCGAAGGGATGGTGATCGTGGGATCCGTTCCGCCCATGCCGGGCAGGCCGCTGGCCACGTTGTTGGCGACGATGACGCCGATGGCATTGGCGAGCTGCGCGTTCTTCACCTTGACCGTGAAGTTGCACGTGCCGCGGTCGACCAGGGCGATCTTGCCGGCGACGGCTGCGCCGTTCACCAGCGGCTCACAGGCGTCGCTGGTGGTGCCCGTGCCGTCGTCGGCCAGCACCACGTCGGCCGTTACCGGCGCGCCGAACACGCTCGGGCCGAAACTGGCCGTCTGCGCCACGTTGGATCCGGCGATGCCGGCCGGGCTGTTGATGATCACGGCCGCGGGCTTGCCCAGGAACTTGGGCGACTGCTTGCTCGTGCGCGGCCCGGTCCACACCAGGTTGGGATCGTTGGTGGTGGACGTCAGGCGCTCGGCGTTGGTCATGTCCTTCCACAGCTTGGCCGCAGCCGTGTCGTACATGTAATAGCCCCAGATCGGCGTGCTGCTCGTGGACGGCGCGCCGGTCGACGTGCTGTACAGCGACACGAAGCCGAGGCCGTGGCCGATCTCGTGGAACACCACCGGCAACAGCGGCGTGCGGTTGGCCGGCACGGGCACCGAGGGATCGGTGTTGTACCACCAGCCCGCGTTGCCGGTGAGGCAGGTGCCGTTGTCGATGTCGACGTTGAACTGGGCGTTGATGTCCGGTTGCGCCGCCGACAGGTCCGAGCCGGCCAGGGAGTTGGCCAGCGCCTGCACATAGGCAGTGTTGCTGCGCGGGGCGTTGGTGAAATTGGCGTGCGCCGTGGTCGGACCGGCGGAGCCGAGCACCGCGGACGTGCCGCTGCAGGTCAGCGGATTCATCGCCGCCTGCACGGTGATGGTGACGCCGGAGTTCAGCAGCTGGCCCCACTGGTTGGCGGCGACGGTGAACACCCGCAGGCGGCACTGGCCGAGGGTCTCGCCGACGTTGCAGCCGGCGCTGGGATCGGGCGTGGCCGGGTCGTTGAAGCCTTCACCGGCGCCGTCGATGTTGGAAATCACCACGTTGGCGGTGGCCTGCGCCGGTGCGGCGTGCAGGCTGCACAGCGCCGCCAGCACCGCGGCGGCGAGCGGAGACACGAGCTTAGCGGTCATCGCGAGCCTCCGTGCTGGCGGCAGCGCCGTCGGCGGCGTGGTCGTGACCGGGCTCGCTGCAGTGCATGCTCACCTTGCCGTCCTTGCCCACCGTGGCAATCAGCGCGTTGTCGACCTGGCCGTTGAAGATCGTTTCGATGGAGCCGTCGGGGTGGCGGATCTCCTGGATCTTGCTGAAGTCGGGCGCAGCGATGTCCTGCGCGGCCGCGCGCTGCTGCTCGGTGGTCACCGGGCGCTCCACCAGGCGACCTGTCTCGGGGTCGATGTAGGCGCGCAGGCCGGCGCTGGTCGCCGGCGTCGCCGTGCTGGCCGGGGCGGCATCCGCGACCGGGGCCGGCTTGGTCGGCGGCGCCGCGACGGCGGCGATGCTGGCGCCGGCAAGGGTGAGGGCGCCGCCCCAGGCGGCGCCACGCGACAAGATACTCATTGGGTTCTCCTCCACTGGAAACTGCATAACCCCCGGGCGCCGCCGCGTCGGACTGTGCTGGTCGCGCCAGCAACGTAGAATCGGACACTTGGGCAAGAGCGGCGCGAGGTGCCGTTCGGCACGGGCCGTATAGCACAAATCGGCGCGCGCCGACGCATCCGGCGTGGACGCGGAAAAGCCCGCACTGGCCCCGGAATTGCCTGCGATCGGCCCCGTCGTGGCCGCGCTCGGGCGCTGGACTGAGTCGGGCGCGCACGGCCGTCGGTCGGACGACCGAGCGGCGCGGCCGCCCACCCTTGCGACGCCGCGGAGACACGCATGAACCTGCTCGCCATCGACACCGCCACCGAAGCCTGTTCCGTCGCGCTCAGTTGCGACGGCCGGGTGCTCTCGCGCAGCGAACTGGCGCCGCGCCGTCACGCCGAGTTGGTGCTGCCGATGGCGGAATCGCTGCTGGCCGAGGTCGGCCTGTCGCGGCGCGGACTCGACGGGATCGCGGTCGGTCGCGGCCCCGGCGCCTTCACCGGCGTGCGCCTGGCCATTTCGCTGGCCCAGGGCTTGGCGCTGGGGCTGGGCGTGCCGGTCGTTGCGGTGTCCTCGCTGGCCGCGCTGGCCTTGGATGCGCCAGACGACGGCACCGCAGTGCTGGCCGTGATCGACGCGCGCATGGGCGAGGTCTACGCCGGCACCTTCCGTCGCGCCGGTACCGATGTCCTGGAGGTGCTCGGAGCGGAGAGCGTGGGTCCGGCCGCGCAGCTGGAGCTGCCGCAGGCGGCCGCGTGGAACGTCATCGGCACGGGCTGGGACAGCGACCGCGAAAGCTTGCTGGCGCGCCTGCCCGCTCCGCCGCGCTGGGCCGAAGGGCAGCGCTATCCGCAGGCGGCCGCCGTGGTGCGGCTGGCCGCGCGGGAGTTCGCCGCCGGTCGGGCCGTGCCGCCGGAGCAGGCCCTGCCGGTCTACCTGCGTGACAAGGTGGCCCTCACCCTGGCCGAGCAGGCGCGTCGACCTGCCTAGGCTCGGCCGGGAGGAATGCTCTCTACGCGGGGTGACCCTGCGGCGGCAGCTCAGGCCGCTGCGCTGCCCACCAGGGTCAGTTTCGGACGTGCCGGTTGCGCCCGTTCGCCCGCGTGGATCCAGGCCAGCACGTCGGCGAAATCGTCCTCGACCGGGCGCGCCGGCGCCGCCGCGCCCTCGCCGATGCGCTGTTCCGCCACCAGGCGCAGCGCCGCCGGCACGTGCCCGGACGCCAGCAATTGCGCCACGCAGGCGCGCTGTGCCGCGCCGAAGGACCCATCCTGCAGCGCCTCGTCCAGCGCGCACAGCAACAGACCGAGGCGCTCGCTGCCGGCGGAGCGCAACGCGAACAACAGTTCTTCGTGGGCGGCGGACACGCGGATTCCCCCTGCGGGAATGGTCACTGGCACTCAGTGAAGCAGGAAAAGTGCCAATTCCTGCGGTCGCGGGTTTTCAGTGCAGCAGGAGCAGGGTCGACAGGCCCAGAAAGGAGGCAAAGCCGCAGCAGTCGGTCACCGTCGTGAGGATCACGCCGCCGGCCAGGGCCGGATCGATGCGCATGCGCTGCAGCAACAGCGGCAGGAATACGCCCGAGAGCGCCGCGGCCAGCAGGTTGATGACCATGGCCGCGCCAAACGCGGTGGCCAGCAGCACGTCGCGATACACCACCAGGGCCACGCCGCCCACCGCCAGCGCCCACAGCACGCCGTTGGCGAAGGCGACCAGCAGTTCCTTGCGCAGCAGCGGCACGGCGTTGCTCGCGCTCACCTGGCCCAGCGCCAGCGCGCGCACCATCAGGGTCAGCACCTGCGTGCCGGCCACGCCGCCCATGCTGGCCACGATCGGCATCAGCACGGCGCAGGCCACCACCTGCTGCAGCACGTGCTCGAAGTTGCCGATCACCCAGGAGGCAAGGAAGGCGGTGAGCAGATTGATGCCCAGCCACACCGCGCGCCGCCGCGTGGTGCGCGGCACCGGCGCGAACAGGTCCTCGTCCTCGTCCAGGCCGGCCGCGCCCAGGGCCTGGTGCTCCGCCTGGTCTCGGATGATGTCGATCACGTCGTCGACGGTGATGCGCCCCAGCAGCACGTTGTTCTCGTCCACCACCGGTGCCGACACCCAGTCGTGGTCGGCGAACTGGCGCGCCACCTCGGCCACCGGCGTGTGCGCGTCGATGGCCGGCTGCTCGGTGTCCATCAGGCGGTTCACCGGCGCCTCGGGGTCGGCGATGAGCAATTGCGCGAAGGCCATGCGGCCCTGGTACTGGCGGCGCCGGTTCACCACGTACAGATGATGCGAGTTCTCCGGCAGCTCGCCGCGCAGGCGCAGGTAGCGCAGCACCACGTCCACCGAGACGTCGGCGCGCACCGTGACGAGATCGGGATTCATCAGGCGCCCGGCCGAGTCCTCCTCGTAGCTGAGCATGTGCTCGAGGCGCTCGCGGTCCTCGCGCTCCATCGACTTCAGCACCTGGTCGATGACCGTCTGCGGCAGATCCTCCAGCAATTCCGCCAGGTCGTCGATGTCCAGGCTTTCGGCCGCCGCGACGATTTCGTCCGGGTCCATGTCGCGCAGGAGGTTCTCGCGCACCTCCTCGCCCAC
>Ga0208826_1000562_pt1 | contig 37751 bp, 28 predicted proteins | sample AD_UKC115_MetaG_FD_184451 | JGI IMG/M metagenome (GOLD analysis project Ga0208826, IMG submission 184451) | Active sludge microbial communities of municipal wastewater-treating anaerobic digesters from Hong Kong - AD_UKC115_MetaG (SPAdes)... | ecosystem: Engineered > Bioreactor > Anaerobic >...
CTACCCCCAACATTATAATCGACTCCTACTTATAGAATTAATATTATGTTAACCTATAAGGAGAAGTTTGTGAATAGGTGAGGACTTTTCTTTCCCGAAACCGGGTAATTTAATTTTACCACTGACATAAATGGGAGAAAAGTTAAAGGTGCTGATAAGCTTTGACCAAAAGGTAAGTAGCCAGGTTAATTCCTTACGTCTTTGGGATTACACGGATGTTGAGCTACCGGCGGAATCGCAGAACCTAACCCATCTGAAATATGTTATCTGTGTGAAACGTGGTAAACCCCAATTTTTTCCTGGCAAATGACAGGTAGGTAGCCGCAAGGTGAGCCGATGGGAATGTGGGTATGGGAGTGTCGATGAAGCAAAGGCTATCTTGTAATGAGGTAGATAGGGATTAATATCCTAACGTGAAAGCGTGCAGACTTCGACATGGTGCTTGATTACGAGATAGTTTGAAGAATTTCTGAAAGAAGGAAAGCAAATGAACGCATTAGCGTGTGCACCTACTGACAACCGAATATGTTGGTCAAAGATATTATGGGACAAATGTACAGAAGCTGTTAAGAAACTTCAAATGCGTATCGTAAAGGCTCAAAAGTGAGCTGGCTTACTTATAGAGTTAAGTAAGTTTACAAGTGCTTGAGCCGTGTGAGGGGAAACTTTCACGCACGGCTCTTAGGGGGGAAGGGGGTGTAAAACCTCTGACCTACCCGACTTAGCTACAATCGGACGCAGGCCGCGACATCATGCCGCGGGTTTTTAAGAATGACTTTGGAGATTACATTATAAATGGAAGTTAACCATGACAATAAATTTATATATATTTTAAGGAGTGAAGGGGTATATGAATAAAAAATCGAAATTACTTATCGGTGCTTCTATTATACTTATATCGCTATTGGTAGGACTTGGTTTGTATGCAAAAAATGTGGTTATGTTAATAGGAGTTGTAGCATTTTTATTAATTGATTGTTTTATTATTGTACAAAAGAAGTTTAAGATTCGAACAGGTGTGTCAATTTTTTTAACCATCGTAGAGTTGGTGGCATTATCATTATTGTTTACTATTTTTTGAAGAAACTTCAAATGATTTTTGCTTAACTAAGTGCGGATTCCCAAAAGTATTTTGGGGATTATTGTTCTACTTAATTAGAAAAATTAAGAAAATGTCCTAAAAGAGTAAAGAAAATTATAGGAGCCCATGTCCGTGTGGTCTTCTGAATTACGGGGCAACCGACTACAGCTAACTAAAACGTTATCTGAAAAGTGGCGGAAAAGAGCTCGCCGTCCTGGCTCGCAAATTGGCTATCTGTGGCTCAATAATATAGAAAGTAGAGGATAGAATGGGAATCACTTTTACAGATTTACCCGAAAAAGAAGAAACTATAAATCACTATTCCTTTGAACAATTTAAAACGGGCTTTAGAGTAATTACAATTGCAGGAAAATATGCTTTTCTAAAAATTGAAAAGAACGAATTTGAGAACCTCTATAATAAATATTGGAACAGTATTCATGTTGACTGTAAAAAAGTTATATTTAATTGCAAAGAAATTTACTTCAATAAGGATGAATTATTTTGTATTAAACAAAAAATTATTCTTGATTGGATGTATTTTTATATAATAAATGGATTAATAGTAGATATTAGTTTGAAGGATTTGAAACACCCTCAAACGTGGGATGTTATTCGCTATGCAGCTGTTGAGAAGTATGGTAATGGAACTGTCGAATCTAATATTGTTGCATCTAACACTATAGGTATAGATTTAAATGACTATATTAGATGGAGAGAAGGTAGAGAATATTTTATGAATAATAGATAACAGAGCATTTGAGTTGACAGGTTCCGGCCAAAACGTTCACAAGACGAGCTTGTTCACTGGCCTTCACCACATGACCTCAGCAAGCCGAAGTGTCGCTGGGATTCTGGAACGGCGCATACCTAAAATGTTATCTAAAGGGTGTGGTTAAAGAACTGCTCTTTGTAGAAGAACAAGTAAGCTGGAATTCAGAGAATAAAGGTCAGGAGGTGATACAAATTAAGAAAGTAATAAAGGATATTTTATTGTATATTTGTAGCTTAGTAGCATCACAATGCTTATTTTATTATTTCATAGATGAATATAGTGGGAGATTTTTAAATCAAACTACTATAACAAATATCGGAATGAGAGTTTTTGTTGCTACATTAATATATGTTATTACGAATGCCATCATTGAAAAGGAATTTAGAAAAGGACATCTGGATTTATTGATGATAATGTATTTTTTAACAGTGATTGCGTTATCATTTTTTAGAATAGGTCAATATGATTTTATGAATTATAATTTCAATCCAATCAGTATAATTCAAGATTTTAAAAATAATTTTAGCCATTCCTTGTTTACATTTTTGGGAAACTTATTTATATATGTACCATTAGGGTGCTATGTAAGGTATAAATTTAATAGCAAGCCTTATTATATTGGTTTAATGTTTATTGGATATATTACTTTATTAGAGATAGGTCAATACATTCTTAAATGTGGAGTTTTTGATGTAAATGACATAATTTTAAATTTTATTGGATTTTATTTGGGTCTAAAAATTTTAGATAATATAAAGCATGAAGCATGCTGACGCTGGTCACCCCAAAGATGCCTATTGGGTAATTTTGGATATTTAACCTACAAATTATGAATAGAACTTACACAGAAACATTATGAATATGATATATAAGCACATTGAAAAATAAATATACATACTAAGAATGTTGTGGTGCTTTCAAGTATTTACTGGCACATTTTACAATCTCGAAGGTTCTGTTTCTATTGTAATTACAAGAATGATAAAACCATAAAAGAAACCGGATTTTTTAGAAAGATGTTACAAAGATAAATGGCTTGAAAGGTATTGAAAGGTTCATACGAAAATTGGAGTCTGCTTTTTGAAGAAAGATCATTCCGTGTGGTTTATATATAAGAATAATGAAAGCTATAATAAACTTGGATTCTTAAATGGAGTAATTGGTTGTTTAGTACTAATTTAAATTAGCTGTGATAAAAACAACCTAATTAAGGTGTTAACCTGGTTTAGTGTCAAATGACGCAATTACTTGACCTGAGCATTAGAAGAAAAGCTATGGGGCGTCGAGCCCCTTAGCTTTTCCCTCTTTCACTTTGGTGAAAGAGGGAAGCTGTTGCCGAAAGCTTGATAATTTGAAGTAAAAATGCCATGGATGGCATTTTTAGCGTCTTGGGACAGGATGTCCCATAGACGCGTGCGAAAATTATCAAGCTATGGCATACAGATTCTATGCGAAGGTCATGTAATGGAGGCGTTTGACACTAAACCAGTAGGCACTCGCTTCATACAGGTTTCAAAATCCCAGTACTACCATACTTCATAACTTTTGAATTTATATCAGTAAACATATCAGAACTTGTTTTTGCCAAGATTCCCATAGGCTCGCATAATCACTGAAACTAGTTTAGCTCTTGTTATTTTTTTGTTAGGTCTAAAACTTCCATTCTCATATCCTGTAATTATTCCATGTTCAACCATTGCATTAACATATTTCAATGCCAATGATGGAATCTGATTCGTATCAAAAGAAGATTGTTTTGAACAAGACTATTCATTTAATTACTTGTTTAACTATTAATTTAGAATATATAAGCATAATAACCTTAATTAATATATCAATCGAGATACAAGGAATCAAAAAATATATAATCCAAAAAAGACCTGCATAAGAATGACGACGATCTGCCGGTACAACATAATAATTATAGCTAAATATTAAAATAGCTAACATTATTACATTAATTATAATTGATGCAATTTTCTGTTTCTTACTTAAAAAGATAAACAAAATTATTGGTAAAATAGCTGCTAAAACTGAAAATAATCCTACAAAGTCCATAAATTACCTCTCTTCATTCAAAACTCCATTCGATTAAAACCATAATACAATTTTAACTTACCAGTATCTGGTTGGCAACCTCTTTTACTACATTTTCCTTCCCAATCATGAAATTTCAACTTTTCTATTACTTTACACTGTAAAAATGGGTATTGTAAATAAGCTTGTCCTTAAGATTAACTACATCAATCACTCTAAGCCAAGTAATATAAGTTGTCACCAGTATTGCCCGGTGTTTCGCATTCTTTATTATATCATGGAATTCTTGCTTGGAGATAATATGCATGCTTCAGTTATGATAAACTTGATTCTCTTGACAACTAATGGAATAATGTATATAATATAAAAAGAACATGTGTTCGATATTGCGAAGCGAAAAATACTTTTTCAAAAGGGGAATCTTATATGATTATTAACATCAAACAGGGAACTAAAGATACAAAGGAAGATTATTTGAATTTGCTGGATGAGCTTGAAGTACAAGGGTTCAGGATATTCAATATCAGCTGTTATGATTCGGGTAGAAAGCTGTCAGAAGCTACAATGGTCAAAGATGATAAAACTTTTATTGAAGGCATTTCTTTATCGGGTAAAGATAATTGCTATCAATAAGATTGGTTTGTAGCTGCAGATGCACAGAATTTGATAAAAAGCATAGAGATGCTGCTAAATGTCTATTCATAAAATTAACGTGATTTGATACAATGAGTTTGCTCATTTGGAAAACCAACTCGCGAGGTGTGAGCTATTTTGTGTGTTGTAGATTTACTATAAAAGATACCGGGAGGGTTAACGATGAGAAAATTCAAAAAGGTTTTAGGCTTGATGTTAATTTTTGCAATGATATTTAGCTTGTCTGCTCAAATATGGGCTAAACCGATGAAAAAACATCAAAAACATAAATCAAAGCCTGATGTATTAATGGTAATTGCACCAAAGAACGTTGAAGATCTGGAGTTTTTTGTGCCCAAAAGTATTTTAGAAGCTAAAGGAGCAAAAGTCACTGTTGCTAGTACTACAATGGATATTTCCACAGGAACTCATGGCGCACTGATTAAACCTGATATAAAAATAAGTGATGTAAAGCTTAAAAAATTTGATGCGGTTATAGTTGTCGGAGGTACTGGAGCAATTGAGTTTCTCTGGGAAGACGAAGCCTTAAGGGAGCTTTTAATTGCGGCTAATGATAAAGGCAAAATAGTAGGTGCAATATGTGGAGCGCCTCCGGCATTGTCAAAGGCAGGAATCCTGGAAGGGAAAAAAGCTACAATGTATCCATGGGATGACGGGATTAAAGAGTTGGAAAAGTATGGTGCTACATATATTGATGAAGAAGTTGTAGTATCAGATAATATCATTACCGGAAGAAATGTTGATGCATCAGCGGCTTTTGGAACAAAATTGTGTGAATTACTTGAGCTTGCACATTAATTAATGAAGCTTTAAAGGTTTTAATTTTATAGATAAAAAATCTCCCTTTGAAAGAAGCACTGAAATTAGTAAGGCTTTTAATTAAAAGGGAGATTTTTTGTTGCGATTATTTCGAACGGAGTGAAAGAAGTAAAAACGCAGGGGCTTGACGCGACAACCCGTAGTATTTATTTAGCTTTCTTATCAAGAAATTAGAGAGAGTCTACTGTAAGAATTAAAAACTGTGCTTGAGAGTCAGACTTTGATTATATAAAATATATTTATCAATTAGCTTAAAGGGGTAAGCTTTATGAGAAGTTTGATAACAGTTGGGGAGAAATGTAATAAGGACTATGTGTTAATGCTTGTCCACACATCAGATGATGTTTTTAATGCTGAGATGGGTTTTAATGAACGGTATAAAATAATTTTTGTTGAAGAGGGGACAGGAATATTAACAATTGGAGATAGTAAACAAATTTTTCTGGCACCGGTAGTTTTTTGTTTTAATGAGACTGATCAATATTCTATTGAGTGTTGCAGCAACTTAAAAGCTGATGCAATTTTATTTCATCCGGTTATTATTAATGATACTCTTGAGTTTGATAAAATACGGGATGGGGAAGATAAGCTTACTATAACACAAAGACAGGATAAATTCTGGATAAAAGTATTTTGCGAAAGAACGAAAAGCTTTGATGGTAAGTTGAATTTAAGCCCGGTTTTGGCAAAACGTATGAGAGAAATTATAAATTCAATAAAGGAAGAGCTGGAATACCAAAAGGACTGCTATTGGCCATGCAGGAGCCGATCCTTTCTTATTGAGCTTCTGTTTTTCTTAAGAAGAATATCCGATTCAGCAGAGCGTGCTAATAATATCAATATAAACAATAATTATAAGGGGATTGAAGACTTAATACTTTACCTTAATACCAATTACATGAATAAGATTACAATAGAGGATTTGGGGAAGAAGTTTCATGTTAACCGTACAACTCTGAATAAACTCTTTAATAAGGTAACTGGTATTCCTGTAAAAGCCTATCTTATAAAACTTAGATTGCATCTTGCAGCGCAAATTCTAGAAGATACGACAGTTCCAATATCAGAAGTAATTAACAGAGTAGGGTTTAATGACCCGGTTCATTTTTCAAGGATATTTAAGAAAAATTACGGTTATACACCTACTGAATACAGGCAAAAAAATTGCTGGATGTTAAAATAAAGTTATGAAATGTTCCAGACTTCTTCCTTCTTAGGAATGTTTATCCAGGTGTCCCCTCCATCTGTTTTCAACTTTGGAGAGCTTTGTGGTCCTTGAATTTGACTTCAATGTTCGTTATCTGTATTAAGAAATGCTTGACAATGTTTAACAAAATGATATAATATCGGAAAAGTCCGGGGTGATTAGCCGATGAACGAACAATCCTATAAAATAGCCGCTATAAAAATTTATGCATATAAATATATCTCAAATTTTCACATGTTTTCTGCCATACTTATTCCATTTTTCACACTGTGGGCAAAACTTTCAATATTTCAATTCATGCTGCTTGAAGCATGGTGTATGCTTTGCATGTTTATTTTCGAAATTCCCTCAGGTGCTGTAGCTGATTATATCGGAAGGAAATATACCATGATTGCAGGTCTGACCATACAGGCATTGGGGTTTATAGTATACGTTTCTTTTCCTAACTTTTATGTGTATATGCTGGGTGAGGCAGTAGTAGCACTTGGGTTTTCGCTGATATCAGGTACGGAAGAAGCTTTTATTTATGATACGCTAAAAAGACATAACAAGGAGTCAGATTCAAAAAGGGTATTTGGAAGAGCTGAAAGCTTTGGCCTTGCAGGTATTATGACGGCAGCACCCTTTGGCAGCTTTCTTGCTCAAAAAGCAGGACTTTCAAAACCGCTTTTCTTTATGTTTGTTCCGTTAGCGATTGCAATATTGATTCTGCTGACAATGAAGGAACCGCTTTTCGGCGGTAAGCAAAAAGAAAAGAGCAGTTACTTAAATATTATTAAAAGCGGGGTTTCTATTTTCTATAAAAACGATACATTAAAAATTCTTGCAATGGATATGGTTTTTATCACCACAATGGGTTTTCTGATGATATGGCTGTACCAGCTTATGCTCAAGGAAGCCGGGGTCGAACTATTATTCTATGGATTTGTGAACACTTTGATGGTTGTTTTTGAAATAATTCTGTTAAACAGTTACGGTAAACTGGAAAAGCTGCTTAAGTCAAAGAAAAGGCTCTTGTTTCTGAGCAGCCTGCTTATAGGTGTCATGTTTATTGTCGGGGGGATTACCACATTTATTCCTATAGTAATAATGGTTATTTTGATTGTCGGTGGTTTTGCACTGACCAGAAAGGCACTTATGATGAGTTACATGAACAGGTTCATTCCGTCGGCGGAAAGGGCAACAGTAATCTCAAGTTCTACCATGCTGATAAGTTTTACAAAAATGATCTTTTTCCCGCTGGTTGGCCTGGTGACGGAGAAAATATCTCTAAGTGCTGTTTTAATTGTCCTGGGAGTTATCACAATTTTCTTTACCTTTATCTCAAGGATAGAGGAAAAGCATTTGGTAGATTGAACGTAGTTTGTTATAGTGTTACAAATTCATCATCTTTTAGTTAATAAAATTGTTTAAATTAATACAATTAGGGAATAAATATAATAATAAAAAAAGTAAGTTTTGATTTAAACAATTCGGAGGTGTTAGTAATGAATAAAAATAAAAATAATAAGAACTCCAAATTACCTTCTAAACTATTAAAAAATGATACTAATCTTGATGAGAATTCACAGGGTATGCCAGTAGAGGGAGCTTGCTCAGCAGAGTTTCAACAAGGTTGTATTTCAATGGATGACTAATTGAAGGATTAATTCTTGGGATTATAGTAATGGAGATATAAAAGTTACTGTGGTGATAAAAGTATTTTAACAATATATTAAATATAAATGCATAAAAAACAAAGCCTTGGAATTATTTCTCCAGGCTTTGTTTTTATGCTGATTCGGGTTAATTTTGTCTCATTCTGACTAATTTTTTTCTACAAAATGTATAATTGCTGCAGGTTTAGCAGTGGATTCAAAGTATATTTCCAGGTCTTTTGGTTCGTCTGAATCTGTATCAATTGGAGTTATGTAAAATCCTCTTTGCGGATTACTGTCTCCTGGTGACATATGTAAATCACTTCCTAAAATTCTCCAAAAGTAATCAAAATCTATTTTTTCATAATCTACACCATTTACTGCACTTCCTGATAAATTAAATTTAGTTTTTATCCATCCATCTGCCAGTAGACCTCCAACACATACAGATTTAGCTGATATCCAAATTTTATTCTCTGGTGATTTCTCAACAGTAATTTCTTTGCAAGATCCCGGACTGACCTCTATACCACCAACATAATAATAGGTAATTGTCCTACCAGATGAAGTAGGTGTTACAGGTTTAGGAGTAGGTGTTACAGGTTTAGGAGTAGGTGTAATCACAGTTGATGAGTCTTTTGGTAAACTGTCTATCATTCTAAGTAAATACATCTTCAAATATGCAAAATCAACAGAATTGATCTCTTTGTCGTCATTTACGTCAGCACAGTAAAACCCTGATTGAACAGGAAGTCTGTCTATCATACCCAATATATATTGTTTCAAAAATGTAAAGTCAATAGAATTAACACTTTTGTCGTAATTCAGGTCACCAACTACAGCATCACCGCTTTTCCTATCTCTTAGAGTGCTGCCAAGTTCTATTTCCCTATTTCCTTTAATAGCTTTGATACATGCATAAGCCGCAACATCAGAAGATTTATCTAATGGAATTACTCCGGAAACTTCTTTTATTTCATCTATTTTACCTGTTGCTTCTGTAGGGTATTCATAGCTTTCTTTTTTACCGTTATTATCTATATCAAGAGTAATTTTAGTTGCATCGGTCTTTGCTCTTAAATGAGTCTGTGAATTAAAGTAAAATCCGTCCTCTTCCATCACAAAGTCCTTCATATACCATTCATTATATATGTATGCCTTAAGACTCTCCTGATTTTCCATTTTGCTATATTCTTCCTCGAGGTAATCAAGATACCATGTCCTAAATCTAGCAAAATCAAGCGCACTAATGCCATCATTATCTTTATCAATTTCTTTGTTAAGATCTTCTACAAATAAATTAGTTTTTAATTCACCTTTTCCAATCTTGGCTTTTACTGTTTTATCTCCTTTAACTGCATTAATGTACGCTCCAAAGTTGATTATATTGGAATCTATAGAGTTAAATTCAGCCAAAATCAATTTGACTTCCTGGTCGAAGTTTCCGTTGCTGTCAATTTCTATTTCATTTATAGATGAGTTAACCTCAGCACTTTGAATTCTCAGAATTTTAGCATCAGTATTACCTTTTATATGAACATTTGCATACACCTGAAAATACATTCTGTTAATACTAGATTCATGCAGAAGAAAACTCTCCGTATCAATTGTAAAACCAAGCTGCCAATCATCATTAATATTCAAAACCATGTCACCTGAAACGCTTGTATTATATTCAGGTTCGGCTTGCACTTCTGGAAAAGCATTAATACTTCCAAACATCATAACAAAAACCAATAAAGCCACAAGAAATTTTTTCATTATTTCCCCCCTATATTTTTTGTCTATAAAGTAAACATTAGGTCTATAAAATCTTCCACCCCATTTCTATTAATTTGATGCGTATATATTTTGATTTAACTTTAGTGCTATTTTAATTACATATTCTTCTACTAAAATTATACTACATATTATTTTTTTTACAACTACCTCATACTTTGACCAATACTATTATATTTTTTTTAATATAACATTGATAAAACCACACTCTTTTATATCAATAATGTTCTAATAATTAAGAAGGATGTTACAAAAACTATTAGGTCAATTGAGCAAATGCGACACAAACGTCAAATAAACTTGGTGTTTACAATCAATTGTTGTTTGAAGAAAAGTATGACAAGGTGAATTTACACCAGGGTACAGTGGGTAAAATGCGATTTTATTGAGAAAGGGATGAATTTTGCAATTCTTTGTGACATTGAATTGATGGAGTTGACTCGAATGCATCAATTCAATGCTCCGTTTTTATAACGTCGGAGTTACCTAATGCATGGAAAATGTATAGATTATAAAACTACAGATCTTGACTAAGTAACGGATTAGGGAGATTGAGTTTTTTACGAAAATAATTCAATTTGCTAAAGCTACATAGCATTAAAGACCTGATTTCAATATTGTTTTGGCTAAATAGTGATTATCTAAAATTTATATAGATTAACGTGTAATGAATGATATAACAGAGATCAATAAAAACACAAAAGAGAAAACTCCACCTAATATTATAGGTAAATATCTTGCCGCTGGTATATTAATTATGGCATCTGTTGGATTGTTTGGATTGTAAAAGACCTCCATTCTATCTCCTACGCGGTAATCTAAATTACCAACACCGATTCTGGATTGTATAATTAGTTCTTCTCCTTCATTTGTTTTATATTTTACAACGGGATATACCACGCCTTCTGAGTCCATACTTGTAGAAACCTTTCTGCTAATTATTACACCGGGAACCTTTACATATGTTTGATATATTAACTTATATTTTGTATTGATTATCTTTTGAAAAATAATACCGAATACAAGCGAAACCACCCCTACTATAAATGTAGAAATATATGAAAATAAAAATGACAAGATTAGCCCACCTTTAATAGTTATTTTTAGGTATATTTTAGCATATAACACCAAAACTAACAATATTTATTTAAGTATACTCCGCTATAAATCAAAACACAAAATAACAGGAAGAGTAGGATTACGATACTATATACTATGTTAGAGCTTTACTCCTTCATATTAAATGCTTAAAAGCCTAAATAACGGTTCTTTTTTCTCATTTACTGATGATTTTAAATTCCATCACTTTTTCAAAATCGAGGAGCATCTCTTTTGATCGTACTTCAAATATACATGGCTTGGATTTTCCTACATTTTTTGTATTAATGATCTTATCCTTTAATGCTTCCGTTATTTCGAGTGCCAACACTTCTTCTAATAGTCTTAATGGAAAATAAATTGTTGCTTGCATAAAGCCTTTCCATGCAGACATCCAAACAATCGTTTTTTTCTTCTTTTGTACTTTACATAACCAAGCCTTACCATCATGGTAATAGTGCCATTCGTAATTCATTTCATATTTTTGAAAAAGCTCAAGTAAATCAGTATAAACTTTATACGATTGACCAAGAATTTTATTAAGCACTAATTCATCCGGATAAATACTCTCATCTCTCAATTCAATATTATTAATAGTCTCCATATTCATACTCCAATCGTATAACTGAGATTTTATACTGCTTTCATGCTACCATATGAAATTCCGTTCTTCAATCATAAAGTCTAAAATTTTCTCAGAATGTAAGCAGAATTTTGTTATTGTACGGCATCAATAATTCAATTAGCTACATATTGTAAACCACATCCAGAATCATACAGGGGGCCTAATGCTTATGTTTGTAGTATTTCCTTAATAAAACAATAAAATTATTAAATTGTTGCTTACAATCAATTTTTATGTTAATATATAGAAGAGCTAAGTAGTGATTTGTTTATTAATAAGTGAGGATTTATTGTAAGCTATGAGTAGTTTGTATTGTAATTTTCCTAAGCGCTCTAAAAAGTGCTTTGACAGACATTGTAAGATACTGGCGAGTTCATCATTTCTTCCACCAAAGTCAGTATCAAATGAAGAAATAATTCAAAAGTACAATTTTCCATTCAAAAGTTCAGCGATTTTTAAATCATTAGGTGTTGAAACACGCCATGTTGCTGAAGATTATTTGGCTGACAGTGATGTTTTAAAGGAATCTTCCCAAAAGTGTCTTGATAAAGTTGGTTTATCTCCTGAGAAGCTTTCCAGATTGATTGTGAATAAGTATTATGGTGATAATCTTCTTCCAATGACAGCGAGTAAATTGCTCCAAAAACTTGGAAGCAGATTTGCTGTGCATTCCTTTGATATTGACGGAGGAGTTTCAGCATTTTTATATTCCGTAGATGTTATTTCAAGGTTTATCAATACAGGAGATGATTATATACTCCTTGCTTCGGGAGGAATAAATGCAAGATTAATGAATAAACATGATCCCAAAGTGGCTTTCCTTTTTGGAGATGCTTCGGCATCATTACTCTTTGGCTATTCAGAAGAAAAACATATCTTAGCATCTTATTTCTATACCAATCCGTTATATTTTGATTTGGCACTGTCAAAAGCAAATCCATTTGCTCTGGATGCGGATTCCAATCCAATTGTAGATGAACAAAATTCAATTACTTTCGATTCTTATAAGTTGGTAGACTTGAAAATTTCCGAAGAGTTATATATAAAGGCTGCGAGGGAGATATCGGACAATCTCCTTGATGAAAGTGGTCTTGAGATGGATGATATTGATCTTGTGTTGGTTACTGAAAATAGCAGGCAGATATGGGAATTAACTTTGGAAGCTTTAGGAGTACATGAGGAAAAAAGTATTTCACTTCTTAAAAACTGTGGTAATACCATGACTGCGATGCTTCCTTTACTGCTTGATGTTGGCTTTGAAACTGGCAGAATACAACCAGGAATGCACATTATGCTAATTTCACACGGAGAAGGCATTAATGGCGGAGGGTTGATATATAAAGTTTAAATTAGGGGGATGTATAATGGATTACAATGAAGTTTATGAAAAAACAAAGGCGCTGATTGTTGATTATTTAAAGATTGACAGCAGTGAGCTAAAACCCGAAACAAATCTGGTAGATGATTTGTGTGCTGACTCTATTGCATTGGTAGAATTGGGCTTTCAGTTTTCTGAAACCTTTAATATACCTATGATTGAGGCAAAACCGGAACTATTTATTATGAAAGAACTTGTCAGTCATATCTTTGATGTATTAAGTGAATAGAATTTGTACTTAACAATAAATTTAGGTATATGTGATTTGGAGGAATTATGGAAATAGACATTCAGTTCCCAGATATCAAGCCACTAAATGTTAAGAGACAGTCAAAAATCATATCGATGGGGGTTGGATTACCCAAACGTGTTGTAACTAATCAGGAAATAATCGAAAAATATAATATAATTGCTACCGACAGGGCTGTAAAATTTTCAATAGGGATTAGCGAAAGAAGATGGATTAGCAGTGATGAAAGCCTCGAAGGATTAATGGCTGAAGCGGTAAGGCAATGTCTTTCCAAGGCAGAAATAGGTATTGAACAGGTGGATAGGGTTATATACACAAAACTTCTTGGTGATTATCAAATACCTGCATTATCTGTTGCGCTTTTAAAAGAACTTGGAACTACAGTAGGAATTCCAGCTTTTGATATAGCGTCTGCCTGTAGCGGATTTATGCATGCAATGGATCTGGCCGTGAGAAGTATTGCTTCAGGTGATGAATATGTTCTGGTGATTGGTGGAGGAACCTCTTCAGCAGGAATACAAAAGTGGAACAAACCAAATCCCAAGACCATATTTCTTTATGGAGATGGAATTACAGCCATGCTTTTGGGAAGGTCAGATACAAAACATTTTATCTCTTCTTATATTTTTACCAATCCAATATTTTACAATATTGCCTATATACCTTATGGTACAAGCACTTTAAGAGATGGAATGAAAGAAATCGATTATAATATGTTCGACATGAGAATTGATAATGGGAATCTAATAATGGAAAGCTCTGTTGAGCATGCAAAAGTAGTTTGTGAAAAACTTCTGATGGATGCAGGTCTTACTTTAGATGATATAGACTTTTTTGTGACGTCTGATCAGTCTACTGTAATTTGGGAAGCTCAATTAAAAGCTCTTAATATTCCAAAAGAAAAAAGTATAAGTTGTTTTCATAAATACGGGAACACTGTTGCAAGCATGAGCCCATTAAACCTTTATGAATTAATCGAAACAGGAAGACTTAAAAGAGGGAATATTGTAATGATGCACGGTCATGGCGCCGGAGCCAGCAGTGGCGGATTTATATTTAAATATTAGTTTTGTTATAAACAATATTATTTTGTGGGGAAGTGTATAAGGTGAATTATTGTGATCTTTTATTTGGTACAAAAGAGGAACATCTGGACAGAGAAGCTGTTATTGACGGCGAAAGCGGAAGAAGAATTACTTACAGGGGCTTAAAAGAAGAAGTGTTAAGGGTTGCAGCATTTTTGAAAGAAAAAGGGTATAAACCCGGAACAATTATTTCCATGCACCTATATAATAGTGCAGAAGCTGCTGTTGTGCTTCTTGCAGCCGAATATATCGGATGTGTTATATGTCTGGTAGACCCTTTATTTAAACCGGGTGAACTCAACTATTATGTTAAGGATTCCGATTCAAAATGTTTTATAACTTACCTTAAAAAGGAAGAAGTTCCTTTAGAAGAGGGACTTGAAGTGGATATAATCAATGTCAGTGAGATTGAAGAAGCTTGCAGGACACCACTTAAAGACTATTCCCTGGTTGAGGAATGCTATAATTTTGGAGAAGATGATCTGGCTATGCTTTTATATACATCAGGTTCAACATCAACACCTAAAGGAGTTATGCTGACAACAGGATGCTTTTTCACGTTCTTACTAAAAAATAGAGAATCAAAGTACCCTTATGTCCCGGATGACAGGCTATTGTGCTTTGTTCCCTTTTCACATGCTTATGGATGTGTTTCACTTTTTGCTCCGGCTATGGAAGGAAAAGCGGCAATGGTCTTTTTAAGGTCATTCCAACCGGTGAGAATTGCAAAGGTAATTGACGAGGAGAAAATTACTCATATTTTCGGTGTGCCTACCCATTACCAGCAATTATTGAGATATGAAGCATTCTATGTTCAACTCAGAAAACTTAAAAAAGCTTTTTGTGCGGCGGCACCTTTAAATTACGAAACAGCTTTGTCATGGTATAAAAACATAGGTATTTACCTTGATGAAGGGTTGGGGCTTTGTGAAGCAACCACACTGATTACATCAAGACGTAACATGCTGCCTGAACCAGCCGGAAATGTTGGATTTCCAGCTAAAAGTGTACTTACGGTGGAGGTTGCAGACCAACAAGGACAAGTATGTGAGGATGGTATTATTGGTGAAATCCGTGTTAAAGGACCGGGGTTGATGCTGGGGTATTATAAGAGACCTGAAGAGACTGCTGAAAGGCTGAGAGACGGATATTTATATACAGGGGATCTTGGATATCGCAGAAGCGACGGATCCTTTGTCTTATGCGGAAGAAGAACAGAGTTCATAAATGTAGCAGGTCTTAAAATTTCACCAATAGAGATCGAAGCTGTGTTAAATTCATACCCTGATGTAGTAGATTCTGCAGTAGTTGGAGTAGAAGACAGCTTATACGGTGAAGTGGTCAAAGCCTTCGTTGTACTTAAAGAAGGTACAAATACACAAGAGCGTGACTTGATTAGATATGCTTCAGAGAAGCTCGCAAATTTAAAAGTACCTAAGAGTATCATATTTCTAACAGAGTTCCCAAGAAATAATATAGGGAAAATTGATAAAAAGGCTTTAAAAAATATTTAAATCGTGAAAATGATTTTACAAGGACAAATTTAATATCATGATAAAAATTAAGGAAATTTAAGCGTTATGTAAAAGCTTTATCGCGTTCAAAATCGAAAAACAGAATGCGAGAACATCAAAATAATTGGGGGAGTAAAAATGAGTAAGTATTACTATCCAGAGGACAGAATCGCTGTAGTTGCTATGGGAGGTTATTTTCCGGATGCAATAGATTTGAATACATTCTGGAACAATATAATAAGCAAAAGGGTATCTATAAGAGATATACCGGAAGAATATTTTAAGGGAAGCATATATTACAGACCTGAAGTATATGGAAAATCTGACAAGAAGGATAAATCATATACAAAAATTGCGGCTGTAGCAAGGTTGGATGATTATTTACATTTGTGCAGAAAGTATAAAATACCACCTACGACAGCTGAACAAATGGATCCGAATCAACATGTTGCAATGTTCTGTGTGGATCAGGCATTGAGCTCGCTAAAGAGTACTCTGCCTAAAGAGCGTACAGCGGTAATATTCGGTACCGGAGCTCCCGGCATACAAAATGACAATATTATAAGAAGGGTTTTCTTTCAGGAAATTGAAGACTATCTTAGAAATAAATCTCAATTAGGGTCTAAAATAAATGCAACACAATTAGATGAAATTATAGGTGGGTTATCCGAAAAGGTGCTGAAAAATACACTTCCAATTACCGAGGATAGTGCACCTGGAATGCTTCAGAATATTACTGCTGGAAGAATATCCAATATATTCGATTTCTATGGACCATCGTTTACAGTTGATGCAGCTTGTGCTTCAACGCTTACAGCAGCTTCACTTGGAATTTCAGGGTTGTTGAAGCATGAATATGACGCAGTAATAACGGGTGCTGCTGAAGTTTCGTTAAGTGAACCGGGTTTTGTTGCCTTTTCAGGTATTAATGCACTATCTCCTGATGGTTCTTATCCCTTTGACGAAAGGGCTAATGGATTTGTTATGGGCTTTGGGGGTGGAGTACTAATTCTAAAAAGATTGGAAGATGCCCTAAGGGATCAGGATAATATAATTGCGCTGATTTCCGGTTATGGACAGGGAAGTGACGGTAAAGGAAAAGCTATTGCAGCTCCAAGTGAAGAAGGACAAGTTCGGGTAATACAGGCCGCAGCAAGAATGGCAGACTATCCTATTGATACAGTGGAGTTAATTGAGGCTCATGGAACTGGAACAGTTGTTGGAGATGTAATTGAGATAAGTTCGTTGAAAAAGGCTTTCCAAGGGCTTGGTGCTACAAAACAAAACTATTGTGGAATCAGTTCGGTAAAATCCAATATCGGACATCTAAGAACCGCTGCAGGAGCACCAAGTTTAATAAAAACCGCATTTGCATTACACAATAAAATTCTTCCGCCTGTAGCAGATGTCCGGAAAATAAATCCAAAACTCCAGTTGGAGGGATCACCATTCTACATTTTAACCGAGCCAAAGCAATGGCAGGAGTCCAAAGAACATCCTAGAAGAGCCGGTGTTAGTTCATATGGTTTTGGGGGCAGTGATTACCATATTGCCATGGAGGAATACAGACCTGAGTTTCTCCCTAAAATATATCCTTTGCAAGGTGTACGAAGGGTAGAAGGAAGCACTTTGTCTGAAGTAAAAAACAATGCTTATAACCAGGTTGTGTTCTTTTCAGGAGACACATTGGATGAGATTAATACTTCATATTCGGAGTTTTGTCAAAACCTCAACAGTCAGATTCAATATGGACAGGCTGTATTTTTAAATAATGCTGCTGCCTGTGCAAAAAGAGGGTTGAGAGCTGCCATCTGTGCAAAAGATGCAGAAGAACTCAAAGAAAAATGGGATTTATTGATGAAGTCTTTGGATGAAGGTAAGGCGGAAAACCTTTCGGCTCTTCAACTTAAAGGAATATACTTTGGTAAAGGTGACCCCATTTCATCAGAAAAGATGGCCTTGATGTTTCCGGGGCAGGCTTCTCAATATCCCGGTATGTTAAGGGAAATCCATGATAATTATTCATCAGTTAAAGTTTTCTATATGCAGGCTGATGCAATGTGGAAGGCAAAATACGGATATCCTCTCATGCCTGTTATTTTCGGTGACGACAAAGAACAGTTGGAGAAGGAATTAAAAAATACCAAAAATACTCATCCGGCAATGTTTTTAAGTAATATTGCAATATATAAGATGTTAAGTGAATGCGGAGTTAAGGCAGATTACATGATAGGCCATAGCTTAGGTGAAATTACTGCACTTTTTGCGGCAGGAATGCTCGATCTGAAATCAGCTATTGAGCTGGTTGGTGCCAGAGGATTTTCGTTTGATGGTATTCCGGAGACCGAAAGAGGCCTTATGGTGAGTGTGAAGGCAGATAAAATAAAAGTGGCCGAAATGATTCAAAATAGCGACTCAAAAGTAAGTATTGCCAATATTAATTCTCCAGAGCAAACAGTTGTCGGCGGAGCGGAGGATGAAGTTAATAAATTCGTAGGGTATTTAAGTGGGAATAATATAGCTTACACTATTTTAAAAGTATCACATGCCTTTCATACAGACCTTACTGAGAGGGCTGCTGACAGTTTTTACAATAAAATATCAAGCCTTGAATTTGATGCTTCAAAAACAAAGGTTATGGCATGCCATCTGGTCGATTTTTATCCTAATACAAGGGAACACCTAAAGGATATGCCAAATATTCTAAAGAGCCAGATACTTTCTTCAGTTAACTTTGTGGATTCCATAAAGAAACTTTATGATTTGGGCGTAAGACTATTCATTGAAACAGGTCCGTCAACTGTGTTGACAAACCTTGTCAGAAGCATTCTGCAAGACAGTGATGTAAAGGTGATTTCTACAAATAACAGGAAAAAGGATTCTGTTGAAGCTTATCAATGTGCATTAGCCGAGTTGTTTGCATATGGAGTTGATGTATGTACCTTACCTGCAAAGGAAATTCTTGGATTGCCTGAGACAGAAACTATTTCAGTTCAAAAAGTCATTGAAGAAGTTCCAGAAGAGGTTAAGCCTGTGAATACTCAGCAGCTTGCGATAAATTCAATTAACCAGGTTGTTATGCCTAAGGAAAGTTTGGTGTACAGCGGAGTATCTATTGGATTACCGGGCAGTTTCAAAAAAGTATTCAGTGATGAAAATTTCAAGTATCTGCTCGAAGGAAAGAATTTTATCGAGATGCTTACCGATGATGAAATGCAAAGTATGCTTGATTTAAATATAACAAGATTGATAAAAACTGAGAGTGGCTCTACTTATAAAAGCCTTACAGCAATAAATGAAGTCATTCAACTGGCAGGAAAGTTTGGAAAAATAGATATGTTGAAGGATTACCTTGTGGATGAAAAGACCATAAGGCAAATGACCTTCGCTGTATGTGCCGGAGTTGCAGCAGGTTATGAGGCATTAAAGGATGCAGGGATTCCTCTGATACAGGAACAGATTAAGACTTCATCAGGGCATTACTTACCTGGAAGATATGTTCTGCCGGAAGAAATGCAGGAAGATACGGGAATTATTTATGCTAACGGGTTCTTGATGATCGAACCGTTTATTGAAGAAACTTCAAAGTATGTTGCAAGTAAATTCGGAGCAAAGACCAGAAACGACTTGATTCATTTTTATGAGGGAGTTGTCTCCAGAATAAGTGATTCTAATTCCAGAAAAATACTGACAGACTGGTTTACTATGCAATATTCGAGACTTCTTAACAACTGTGGTGAAGAAGACATATATAAATTCAATTATGAGTTTATGGCACAAATATCTTCAAGAGCAAATAACAGGCTTGCCCAGTTTATTGGCGCAAAGGGACCGAATTTCCATATCAGTGCAGCCTGCAGTTCAACAGTAAGTGCTGTAACTTTAGCTGAAGATTTGATCAGGAGCGGACATGCAAAAAGGATGATTATTATTGGTGCTGAAAATCCAGGGTCTAAAGCTGCTTTGCCATGGATGGGGGCTTCCTTCCTTAGTACTGGTTCCGCTACCGATTCGGGAGATGTTTATGAAGCAGCGGTTCCTTTCGACAACAGAAGGAATGGAATGATTTTAGGGTCCGGTGCCGTAGGACTGGTAATAGAAAAAGAATCGGATGTATCAAATAGAGGTATGAGCGGGATATGCCGTATTATGGGAACTCATATGTTTAATACTGCGGGGCATCAGGTTAAGATTGACGGTAACGAATTCAGTATTCAACTGGATAGGTTCCTAAATAAAATGGAAAACGAGTACGGAATCAATAGAAATACGATTGCTCCTAGAACCGTTTATTACTCCCATGAGACCTGTTCTCCACGAAAAGGAGGTTGCTCAATTGCTGAGAAGCAAGCACTGCACCATGCTTTCGGAGAAAAGTTCAGAGAATTGAAGGTTATCAACACAAAGGGAATGACAGGACATACCCTTGGAGCATCAATTGAGGAAGCTGTAGCTGCCAAGTGTTTGCAATACCAGAAGATTCCTCCTGTTGTAAACTACAGAGAACCTGATCCGGAACTTGAAGGGTTAAATCTATCCGAGGGGGGAAATTACAATTTTGATTACATTTTAAGGATAGTTGCAGGTTATGGAGCTCAGGGTAATTTCCATTTGCTGCAAAAACTGGCAAACGGGGATAACAGATTCAGCGACAATAAGAAATATCAACAGTGGCTGGCTAATATAACGTCATCAGAAGCAGCTGAATTGAAAAATATGGGCAGAATTCTGATAGCGGAAGGTAATGGAGTTGGAATAAAAAGAGTTGTAGAAAGTAATCTGCAGCAGCCAAGTATTGAAAGGGAAGAAACAATCAGTGCCAAGGTGCCAATGGCACCACAACAGGATAAGGTTGAATTAATTGTTCCAAAAGCAGATACTTCAATGAATGAAAGTATTAAAAATGAGATATTGAACATCTATTCAAATGTTACAAAATATCCAAAGGATATGCTTGATCTTTCAATGGAGATGGAAGCGGATCTGGGAATTGATACTGTAAAGCAGGCGACCATCTTCTCAATGATCTCCGAAAAATTCAATTTGGATCCTGGACAAGGTTTGAGACTATCAAACTATCCTACAATAGGTGATGTGATTAATCTGGTTTGCCAAATGAATGGCAGTGAAGAACAAGCTTCGGTAGAAGAAGTACAGGATTCTGTTGAAACTGGCAATTCATCGGAAGGTTTGTCTGATTGTTCCTCGGATGTATTTCAGGTAATATCTGAAATTACCAAGTATCCTGCTGACATGTTGGACAGGAACATGGAGATGGAAGCGGATTTGGGAATTGATACTGTCAAACAGGCCACGATATTTTCCATACTAAGTCAGAAGTATGGTGTTAGTGAAGATAAGTCAAAAAATGTATCAATGTATAGGACAATTGATTCTGTAATTAAATTTGTAGAGCAAAATAAAAAGACCGATACTGGTAAACCAGCAAAAACCATTGTTAACAAAACTGAGCCTGAAGAAAATTCAGAAGCTATTACACAGCAGGTATTAGCACTGATTTCAGAGATAACGAAATATCCTAAGGATATGCTGGAGTTGGAAATGGAGATGGAGGCAGACTTAGGAATTGACACTGTAAAGCAGGCGACTATATTTTCAATGCTTGGTGATAAATTTGAGATTGGTAAAGAGAAACTCAAGAATATATCACAATACAAAACTATTGGTGCTATTATCAATATGATTGAGGAGTCTTCGGGTAATACCATAAAAGCAGATGAGGAGGCTCTGAAAGTTAAAAGCACTGAAAGTGACACAACTTATGAAGATGAATTAATTAAAGCCGATGACGATAGCAAATTGCTCTCACTTCATATTCCTGTTTTTGTTGAAGAAGCTTTGGGTGTGCAGGATTATGAAATCAAAGATAAAAATATCTGGTTATTGGGAGATGATGATAAGGTTGTTCAGAAGGGCTTAAAACAATTCAAGGAGTATTCAGATAATGTAAATGGTTTTGTGTTTGATAAGAATCTCTCAAAAGATGAGTTGGAAGGCAAGGTATCACAATTTGTAAAAAACCCCGTAGATGTAATTGTCGATTGCACACATCTTGGGGCGGCAATTGAGTTTGATAAAATGACAAGAGATGAAGAAGAGCAGATGCTGTTTTTAAGCAGTGAAGCCAGGTTTTATTTCTACAAAAAACTTTCGGAAATATTGGACGAACCGAAGTTAAGAATACTTTGCCTTGTTAATATTGATGGAGGTCATGGATATCTTGCCAATGAGCAGGAAATAAAAGATCCTTTTTACGGTGCTATTGGCGGATTTTATAAAGGGCTTCGTAAGGAATGGCCAAAATCAAGCGTAAAGGTTATTGATTTAGGCTGTGATCAAGTAGCGGATATACTTGAAGAGAGTATGGCAAATATAGTTAATGAAGTTCAAGAGAGTTCCTTTGACTATGAAATAGGCTACCGAAACGGTGAAAGGAAGGTTTTAAAGATTGATATTCCGGATAGGGCAGAGTACAAAAACATTGAACTGCCCGAAAAGCCACATTTCCTTATTGCCGGCGGAGGTTACGGAATTACAGCTGAGATTGTCAAGGGGTTATGTCAAAGGTTTAAAGGAGGCAAATTCACTATATTAGGGCGTACACAGCTTCCTGAGAATGCCGGGGAACTATCGGAGCTCGATGAAAGTACTCTGGAACAAAAGAAGACGCAAATTCATAAAAAACTAAAAGGGGAAGGAAAAAAAGTAACTCCGGCAATGGTTCAAGGTGAATTTGATAAAATTATAAAGGCAATTTCGATCTATAGGTTAATCGACCATGTTGAAAAAGCTGGTGGAAAAGCTCAATATATACCATGTGATGTAAGAAATTATGATAGCGTGAAGGTGGCAATGCAGGAAGCACTGAACCAAAATGGTGCCGTACATATTGCGGTTTATGCTGCAGGAATTGAAAAAAGCAGGTTAATAAATCAAAAGACTTACGGGGAGTTTAATGAAGTATTTTCTGTAAAGGCACAAGGTCTTTGCAATCTGTATAGGCTGATGGACTTAAAAGACCTTAGGGCATTTGTAGGTTTTTCATCCATTTCGGGAAGGTTTGGAAACGAGGCGCAGTTGGATTATTGCTCAGCAAACAATTTTATAAATAGTTTTATGGGAATGATTAAGTCAAAATATAAAGGAGTACATGCTTTAAGTATTGCATGGTCTGGTTGGAAAGATACTGGAATGGCATGGAGAAATGAGTTTGTTAAAAATCATTCGGAAGAGTTAGGATTACATCTGATTGAAGTCGATAGAGGAACCGAGGCATTTGTTGAGGTTTTAACCAACGGAATAAACTCTCATGAAGTTATTGTCAGTAATGGGTTGAGTCATTTTGCCAATAACGGAATAATGAAATGTCCTGTGGACGAAACACCTCTTTTGGACTGGGTGTCGAAGACAAAGGGAAAGTATGATAAAGCGCATAAGGTACTTTCGGTTAAAACGGATCCGATTATTGACCAGCACAGACTTGGAACAACGCCAATAATGCCGGCGGTAGGTTTTTTGGAAATGTGTGCAGAATTTCACAGTATTAATTTCGGCCGTAAAGAACAGTATTGCTTCAGAAATGTTGAATTGAATAACGGCTTGAAATTGTACCATGAGAGTCCTCAGGAAGTGATTTTAACTTTCACTGATGAACCTAAGGATGGAAGCTTTGCCATAGCTTCGCATACTTATCTTAAATCAAAATTTGGAATAACGAATCGTATTGAACTGAACAGTATGGAGGTAAGTGATAAGATCGGTGATTATTTGCCTTTACTGGAAATAAGAAATATCGAAAATGATACAATGGAGATGTTGTATCAGAAAGATATGATGTATGAATACAATACAAAAATACCAAATTCCATACATGTAGGGCCATTATTTATGAGCCAGGTCAAGGAGGACGGCACTATAAGAAGGGGCGATAATGGAGTGGTATATTCGACAGTGCTGCCACCGGAGCAGATTAGCAATAAGAAGTATCAATTGGATAAATTATTGATAAATCCTGCATTTATGGACACGGTATTTCAGGTTTGCGCAATTCATACTTTGATTGAAATCAGGAGGGTTTATCTGCCTTGGAGAGTTGAGGAACTTGGAGTAGTAAAAGTTCCGAAAGAACCTTGCAGATATAAAGCATATTCGAAAATAAAGAATGAATCGGATGATGCTAAAACCTATGATGTTATTCTTCTTAATGATAATGATGAAGTGTGTTACTATGCTAAAAATGTTGTTATGAAGAGAATAAATCTGTAGGAGGATTACTTTTTGATTACGATAGATTAATGATTGAATTTATTTAAAGCTGTATTGATATTTTAAGGGGCGGTTTCCGCCCCTTAAGTTTAATATTGTAGTCCTCTTTCATTTGTGATTGATAATATGTAATAGCCATACTCTGAGTTCTTCTTATTCCCAAAGGTTCAAAAGCTTCTTAAAATTTTTTTCATCTTCTACAAACGATATTGTGCTCATTTTCCCATTTATTCTTTAAATGTACTTTGAAAAAGTTTACCTAAACAAGCAATCGGTAAAATATGATATTTATTTAGTAATCTTTTAAGTTATCTCAAAATGATGTAAAATATAATGGAAATAGAAGGCGCTGGAAGAAATTCTCTTTTGAATAACAATTTCATGATAATACATTACGGGAGGGAATTAAGATGATTAACATAATAATTGCAGATGATCAGGAAATCTTGAGAGAAAGCCTTAAAAGTCTAATTATGCTTGAGCCGGATTTTGAAGTGGTTTCCGTTGCCAAAAATGGTCTGGAAGCCTTTGAACTTTGTAGTAAATATATGCCGGATGTTGTACTAATGGATGTGATAATGCCTTCATATAGTGGTCTTGAAGGTATTAAGCTAATAAAAGAAAAATTTAGCGGCATAAAAGTGCTGATGTTAACCTCCTTTGAGGATCAGAAATATATATCAAAATCATTGGAATATGGAGCTGATGGGTATATTTTGAAAGATATAAACCCCGAGATGCTAAAACTGGCAATTAAATGTGCATACTCCGGAATACCTGTAATACATAAAAATGCACTTGCTGTATTAACTAAAAATGTAGGTACAACTGATTCTAATGACTCCAAGCCGGAAAACATCAAACCAAACATTACATTTACTTCAAAAGAGCTGGAAATAATTAGACTAATAGCTAAAGGAAAATCAAATACCGATATTGCCAAAGAAATCTTCTTAAGTAAAGGTAGAATAGCAAACATAATTACCAGAATATTTGAAAAAACACGTTTGAATGATAGAACAGAGCTTGCAGTATATGCAATAAAAAATAACATTGTTTAATAACGGAGGTCTCAACATTTGGGTGTGAGTTTGACAGATATTTTTATCGACATAAATAATAGTATATTGGAATGCATATTGGCATTGTTTTTATACCAGTACATAATAGGAAAAAAGGATTTTGTATTTAATAACAAACTTAAATCATTTATATTTTTGATTATATATATTGCATTTTCATTATATATTGATTATTTCTTTAAATCATGGATAAATATTTTTATTTATATGTTATTTTATGCTTTTATGCTTGGTTATTTTACCAAAACGGATATTGTTACTTCTATTATTGCGTCACTAATACTAGTTATGTTTAATATTTTCTTTGAAGCAGGTCTTGTGTTGATTTATATACTCGTATTAGGAAAGAGTATAAATTCATTTGTGAACATGAATTATTTTCAACTATATGGCGGCATAATAACCAGAAGTATGCAATTTGTATTTCTGTATTTTATATATAAAAAAAATATTTCATTTACTTATTATAAATTTCCCAAAAAAGAAAATGCAATTATTTCAATAGGAGTACTTCAGAGTTTTATTTTTAGTTTTCCAATCTTAATAACCTTTCAGAAAAGGTTGTTTAACGAGGGAAACGGGATAATGATATATCAAATTACTATTATTGTTGTAGTTTTATTAATCGTAATTTTAGGTGTAATTGACCATAAACAAAGGGAAAACTTGCTGAAAATTAATTATCAATTTAAAATTCAGGAAGTAAATGTGAAAAATATGGAGAATCTGATTCAAATCCTCAGAAAGAATAATCATGATATAGGTAACCATCTAAACAGCATGCTGGCTATAGTACGAAGTGAAAATCCAAACTCACTTGAGAAATTAAAAGAGTATATCGGGAACTTGACAGAAAACTTAAAGCTGTCTTACAGATCGTTTGATACGGGAAATGACTTTGTAAATGGTCTCCTTGCAGTAAAAAACAATACTGCTATTGAAAGCGGAATTAAGTTGGAGGTTGATTTTGAAGATAAACTATATGCTATCAATGTGAAGGATAATGAATTAGTAAGCATTGTCAGCAACATAATTGACAACGCAATATATGAGATTAATAAAACCCCTTCTTCTGAGGAAAAATATATTGCTATTTCAGGTTATATTGTTGATGATATTTACCATTTATCCATATGCAATAATGGTCCTGAAATTCCTGCACAAGTAATTAAAAAAATCTTCGAAAAAGGCTACTCCGGAAAAGATACAAAAGATAAGAAACATGGTTATGGACTTTATATAGTAAAGCAATATGTTACAGAAAACGGTGGTAAAATATCCGTATCAAGCGATAAAGATGAAACTGAATTTTTAATGAAGTTTCCAATTGTCAACGATTACAAACTCTAAATGATGATTTTGGTTGATTATTAAATCTGTAACGTGAAAGGCTTCACGAAAAATAGTGAATTCTAACACTAGTATGAAAATATGCATTTGGATATAATCTACATTAACAATAGTGGTTGGAAAATTTGTATCCTATTTAGCTTGATTCAGGATAGCGCGCACTTGAATATGCAAAAAGTTATACAATTTTAGCAGCCATTATGTTTGAAACCAAAACATGCAAAGCATCACATAATAATATTATCTTTCGAGAGGGGTTATAATTATGTTTAAAAAAATTACAAAGAAATTAGCAATATTAACTGTTGCAGCATTAACTATGGTAGGCTCAAGTGTAACTGTTTTGGCGGCAGATACCGTGGCACCAACAGCTCCAACAAATTTGAGAATTACTAATAGAGCAGGCATGCAAATTGAGCTTTCATGGGGAGCTTCATCAGATAATATTGGTGTTGATCACTATGTGTTATATGCAGATGTTGATAATGGTTATACTAATTGGACAGAGCAAATAGGTACTTGGGTAAATGCTAATGATTCTAGAAAGAAGTCAGTAAGTATGCAATTTAATCAAAAATACGAATTCTATGTAAAAGCTTATGATGCTGCTGGAAATGAATCAGTTGCAAGTAATGAATTCTTATTTAATACAGACATAGTTGCTCCAACTGCACCAACCGATTTGTCAGTTCCATATAAAACAGGCTCATATGTATGCCTGGAATGGAAGGCTTCGACTGATAGTTTCTCAGGTATAAACAGGTACATGATTGGAGTATATAAAAATGGTTCTTTAGTATCATCAATTGATGTACCAAATTATGAAACACCATACATATCAAAAGTCATTACAGGTCTTGAGTCAAAGACAACATATACATTTGAGGTAAGAGCAATTGATAATGGGTATGATGGTAATTCTTCAGCAGTTAGTTCAATTGATGTAACTACATACTAATTTAAATAGAAAAAGATCCTCACTTAAAGAAGTGGGGATTTTTTCTTTTAGCTTTAGGCATGCTTTTGTATTCATCTATACTATAAATGTAATCACTTATATGTTTTACTAGCTTAAAAAAATTCACATTAGCATAACTTATATATGCTATTATCTCACAGCAAACATTTAAACCCATTCATTTCCATGTGATTTTATAAATTCAATTTCTTTTTGATAGTGCAAAAGATGTCCTTCACTTATCATTTTTTTAAATGCCTCATCGCCTTCGTTTGCTTTAGTAACCATTGTTTTACATAAATACTCAAGTCTAAGTATAATTTGTTTTATGGTGTCTATTGGTTTGTTTATACCATAAGCATTAAAAAACAATGCTATTCTTTTCCTGCGGATATCTGCATGTTTGCTTGAATTATAATTCACTAAACCATCACTAACTGGTTCAAAAACATATCTGCCCAGTGGTACAAATGTATACAATGTATAAGCAATATCCCATATGCGTGGCCCTGGGCAAGCAGTATCAAAGTCAATTATTCCGTTAATTTTCCCATTCGAGAATACTACATTGTAGGGTGCACAATCATTGTGACAAATAACCTCTACCGGCAAATCCCCCGGATATGATATCATCCATATGTCATTTATGCCTCTTTCAAAAGAAATTGAAAAATCATGAAACTTCCTTAAAATTGTAGCAATATCTACAAGAACTTGATCTGTCATCATATACGATTTTACACGTGGAAAATCTACTGCTGTTTCTCCATGAATAAATGATAATATTTCGCGATTATTTTCATCGATGCCGTAAAATTTAGGGGCTTTATCAAATTTATTATTTTCCAGATGTATCAAGAGCTTATGTATAGTCGGACTCCATGTTTTTAATGGTCTTCTCACGGTATCTTCGATTCGGGTAACTTCATTTAAATTTCCACCGTCCAAAATCTCCTCATTTTCGTTCATGAACACCCATCCCCATACCTTAATATTCAGCTTAAGTAATAATAATCCCAATATGTATCTAAGAACTTCAATGCTACAAAGTCATTTCCTTGTTTATATCACTTTTACTTAAACATAATTTTATCATATTTTCCAATAGAGTTAAATATAAAGTGGACATGCAAACCTCAGAAAATCTGGGTGAAGAAGGCCTTTTCTGCTTAGATGTAAATTGTTGCTAAAAAACCTGGGTTTATAGTATTGCAAAATTGCTAAACCAACAAATCTTATATATAATAAATGCAAAGAATTATTAAAAAAGGTATATGCATGGGCGAACATTTAACTATGAATAGGAAAAGAATTATTAACTTTCTGGAGGAGTAAGCAATGGAAATAGTGATTGATCTGAAAAATTATGATAGAGCAGATACTTTTTTTAGAAGAACAGCAGCCAGAGCAATTATTAAAAGAGGAAAACAGTATTTGCTTATATATAGCAAATACGGGGATTATAAATTCCCCGGTGGTGGTGTTAAAAAGGGCGAATCACTAGAAGAGGCTATGATACGTGAAGTAAAAGAGGAGACAGGATTTCAGGTGATAAGGGAAACTGTCGGTTTTTATGGTAAAGTATTAGAACTCCGGAAAGGGTGTCCCGAGGATATTCTCGAAATGGAATCACATTATTTTTTCTGTGAAGTCAAGGAGAATGCCGGAGATAGAAAGCTTGATGAATATGAAAAGGAATATGATTATCAAGTAATATGGTGTACCTTAAACGAAGCTATTGCAAAGAATAAGCAGATGGCTAATATTGATATCTGCCCATGGGTAATCAGAGATACAAAAGTGATGGAAACATTGTTGACGGAAGAATGTCTTTTGTGAAATCCTGATAAAATAATATTAGGGGTGCCTTTAAACTGGCATCCCTAATATCATCTTAAAATGGTTTTACTCGTTTTTGACTATATAATAATATAGTTTAGTGTTGGTGTTTTGTATTTGTACCCGGCCCAATACTTGCAAATCCATTACATATTAAGTGTAATATCAGGCTTTTTCGGGAGTTGATAAGTTCTAGATTATTAATAAATCAGTTTATTTTTTTACAACACCAGAGGTGCTACTTCCTGGAGAATTTTTAATTAATATACTGCATCCAGTGACAGTACCGCTCTTTACAATAACATTGCTGCCGTTTTCAATAAGAATACCATTTCTGATACAGTTTTTAATGTCTACACTTTCAACAGTGATATTTTTACTGTTTGTACAAGTGAAGAAACCTCTTCCGCAGTGATTGGCATTAACTTTTTTTACTGTAGCACCATCACAGTCGTTGGCAAATCTTAATGCTGCATATCCACCATTTACACAACAATCTGTACCTGTAACTGTTCCGATTTTTCCGTTTTTACCGTCGTTGATGAGTACGACGCAACTTCCGAGCTTCGTACCGGTTATATTGTCAATATCATAATTATCAATACTGTAGGTTTCAACACCCATGTCTTGTAAGTTGCTCAATGTGATATTTTTGACTGTACAACCTCTATTATGCGAGTAATTCCATGGATTACTTTCGTTAGTATCAATTCTGATTCCAATTCCAATACCGTTTCCGGATATATTACAGTTTGTGACCGATGTGTTGTTGCAACCGCTGAAACGAATTCCCATACCAGCTTTCCCGGTCAACTTTAGACCATTTATTGAAACATTGTTCTTGTTTTTTGCTTTAAATGCAACCGAATTTCCAGTAGCTGCAGTGATAGTTTGGCTTGAGCTGAAGTTTAAAGTAGTGCCGTTCTGCAGATTTACTGTTTTGGACAAATTACCACCACAACTTATATTTACTGTGTTGTTTCCATTGCCTATGCCAGTATTAATAGCTGTGGCAAGGTCTGATGTATTTGTGGTTTTGCCATTCAATGTTGTGGTATAATTGTTACCATTCTTTTTTACCTCAGCAGTTGCTGCGTTAGCAGTAACAGTTGCAATTAAGGATAATACAGTAATACTTGATGCTAATAATAATGTTTTTAGTATTTTCATGCCTTTTCCTCCAATAAATTAAATTATATGTAATGGTATTTACAAGCATTTTTGATTGTCTCTTATTTAATGCGCACATTAGAACAAAATTAGGTATATATCTTTTGAAATTGGAAAACTTAATAGCAAAATACAAAAATGTAGGTGAGTTGATTGAACAGCACAATTTCGGCATTTATTCGTACACGTAACTCCTGGCTTAAGATTCTTATAAAGGGATTCCTTTTATACTTTGTTGCTATTGCAGCTTTTAATCTGACTGATAACTCAAACCTTATCCCAGCGGTGGTTTTTACAGGAAATTTCTTAGTACCTGTTGCTTTTGTAGCATTTTTTTACGAGAGAAGAGACAGGTTCAGTGTAAGCATGTCTTCAACTTCTATAAGCTTTTTTTATGGAGGCATTCTTGGAACAGCTGCAGCGTCAATTCTCGAACCGATTTTTATAGGTACGCTCAGCTTTTCAACCTCCTTTAGTGTTGGAATTATCGAAGAATTGACAAAGCTGGTCGGGGTTTATGTTATAGCGAAAAACAGAAAATATAATTCGGAAATGGATGGGATTATTCTAGGTGCGGCTGCAGGTATGGGGTTTGCTGCCTTTGAAAGTACAGGGTATGCAATTACCGCCTTTTTACATAGTGGTGGAAATATGTCTTATACCGTGCTTATTACACTTATTCGTGGACTGGCGTCACCGGTTGGACATGGAACCTGGACCGCTATTTTATCAAGCATTTTACTTCGTGAAAGCGTTGCCGGGAGATTCTATTTCAACAGTAAAGTTTCATTGGCATATCTGACTGTAGTGCTGCTTCACGGTCTGTGGGACGGAATTCCTTTTGTCATAAGTCTTATTATTCCGTCTGCGCATGCGATTCTTATTGGCCAGTTAGCTATAGGTGCAATAGGATTAGCAATTCTGAATAGAAGATGGCAGGAAGCACGTCGCGAATCTTCGATGCGAATGGCATAGCAGGCAGAACTTTTCCCAGAACAAAACTTATATGTATTTTTTTGTGCGCCATATTAAGCAAAGAAATTCTGCAGAGTTTATGGAGAATTATCTGATATTACTATATTTATAATTGGAATTATCATTGTATTGATATATAATAATATTATAAGTTCTTGATGTTTTTGGGAGTTGATGAAAGTGAGAAAAGTTAAGAAAATCTTTATTATTGGAATGAGTGTTTTTTTGTATATTTCCTTGTCTGTAAATTGCGGACAAGCCGCTGATGTATATGGGCAGCAGATTAATTGGAACCCCGGAGTAGCGGGGGGAATACCCCAAAAGCCTGTGTCGGTGAATGTCATGGATTTTGGTGCAAAGGGTGACGGAGTAACCGATGATTATTCAGCCTTTGATAAAGCTATCAAAGCCGTAACCGACGGCGGAGCAGTTCAGATTCCGGAAGGTACTTATCTTATAAAGTCAAAACTCACTTTTAGCAATCCTGTTGTGCTGAGAGGGGACGGCCCGGAAAAGACGCAAATCTTGATTGATCACAGTTCAGATGCTTTTGAAATCATAACATATAAACGAGGTCAATGGACAAAAATTGAAGATGGATTCTCAAAAGGATCCACCAGGCTTGTAGTAGAAAACCCGGCACTTTTTAAACCCGGCATGTATATTGAAACACAGCAGGATAATGATGCGGCTGTTATGTACACACTTCCGGATTGGAATGCGGGATGGTCTGACGGGGCAGTAGGCCAGATTGCAAAAGTTGTATCGGTTGAAGGAAATACGGTTACAATAGATGAACCCTTGAGAATTAACTATAATACTGCACTTAACCCGGTTATCAGGACACAGGGATTTGCTGAGTATGTGGGGTTTGAAGACTTTTCAGTGAAGCGTCAGGACACAGGTGATTCGAATATATTTTATTTTAAGAATGCGGCAAACTGCTGGATAAAAAATGTTCACAGTATGTTGGCGAGGAAAGCCCATGTAAGTGTTACAACGGGGTATCGTATCGAAGTAAGGGACAGCTTTTTTGAAGATGCAACCGATTGGGGAGGCGGAGGACATGGGTATGGGGTGGAACTTGGATTCCATGTTACGGACTGCCTTGTTGAGAATAACATATTCAAGCACTTGAGGCATTCCATGATGGTACATATCGGCGCAAACGGAAATGTCTTCGGTTATAATTATTCTATTGAACCCTTCCAGAGTGAAGGTGGTAATTGGACACCTTGTGATATCTCAATTCATGGGCATTATCCATATGCAAACCTGTTTGAAGGAAATATAGTCCAGGAGGTAAGTGTTGCTGACTACTGGGGACCTGCAGGACCGGGTAACACGTTTTTGAGAAACAGGATTGAAAAGGAAGGAATTGCGGTCGAAGATTCCTCAAATTATCAGAACTTTATTGGAAACGAGTTAGTGTCAGGTGGGTTGGTATGGGACACAGATTCACGCTACCCTAAAAAAATAGATCCATCTACTCTTTTAAGACATGGAAACTACATAAAAGGTTCAATAGAATGGGAACCAGGCATTTCTGATAAAACGGTTCCTAAATCCTACTATTTGAAATCAAAGCCTGATTTTTACGGCTCCTTGAATTGGCCGTCAACAGGTGCAGACACGCTAAACGGGACAAATCCTGCGAGGGAGAGATATCTTGGTAACACATTACCCAATGAGAAAATAAAATATGGAGATGTTAATGGTGACGGGTCAGTAAATTCTATTGATTTTGGGTATCTGAAAATGTACCTTTTAGGTATGATTAAAGAATTTCCGGCAGAAAACGGTTTTGCTGCTGCTGATGTTAATGGTGATGGTAAAGTAAACTCCCTGGATTTTGGGATAATGAGACAATATTTAATGGGCATGATTGACAAGTTTCCTGCTGAGTAGTAAGTTAAAACTTGTATTAAAAAATAAGGAAATATTTGATGGTTGTTTGACCTCCCCTGCTGAAAATTGATGGCCTATTCGAATTTTATATTATAATTAATATAATTGACGAAAGTTCGGAGGGGAGATTGAATGAGAATTAAAGGATTTATGTTAGTCGTACTTGTTCTAATATTTAGTTTTCTTTGTTTAAATGTTCAGGCAATTCCGGTATATGGTGATTTAAATTCTGATGGAGGCATAAACTCAATAGACTATGCATTAATGAGGATGCATTTGTTGGGCATTTCCGCTATCAGCAACTCTTCAGTGGCAGACCTTGATGGCAATGGGTCAGTAAACTCGATTGATTTTGCACTATTAAGGAGTTACCTGCTGCGTATTATCAATGTGTTTCCTGTTCAACAATTGAACACACCAGTTCCGACAGCTACAGCTACACCGATGAAGCCAAGTAAAATTTGTGCTCTGACCTTTGATGACGGACCGGATACCGTATGTACAGAGAAGGTACTTGATAAGCTTGACAAATATGGTGTTACAGCGACGTTTTTTATGATTGGGCAACAAATAAATGATTCAACAAGCGATGTTGTAAAAAGGATTGCCGATTCCGGTTTTGAAATAGAAAATCACTCTTGGGATCATAGCAGCATGGGTAGTATGCCAGCAGATGAAGTTAAAAAACAAATTGAAGATACGAATGCTGCTATTTTTAAATATTCGGGGATGACACCGAAGTTCTTCCGTCCTCCATATCTTACGACAAGTCAATCATTATTTGACGCCGTTGATTTGACAGTTATAGGCGGTATCGCAGCAAATGACTGGGATCCGAATGTTGATGCTCAAACCAGGGCAAGTTTAATATTGAATAACATGTCAGATGGTACAATAATTCTTATGCATTGTGTTCAATACCCGCCTCAACCGACGCCGGAAGCTCTTGATATAATAATTCCCGAACTTCAGAGACAGGGATATGAATTTGTAACGGTAAGTGAATTATTTGAAAGGAAGGGTGTTACGCTGAGCCCGACAGATAATAATATATACACCAGGTTACCATAGAGTTTTTCGACTATATATGTAAAATGGCATCAAAACGCACATCAGGCATTTAATATTGAAGTATTCTATAATTGGAAGGATCTATTACATGAAAACCTGAGTCAATTGGAGGTTAAGTAATATTTTCATCATAACTAATCAAATATATCCCCAAAAAGGGGCTGTTGCAAAACTAACTGAACTGAAACAAGTTAGTTTTGCAACAGCTTTTTTGTTAATCCATATTCCAAGCCTCTATTTTCACAAGGGTGCATTTGTCGTTATCCTTATCATATTTTGCAGTATAGCACCATTCAAATTGTTTTGCCTCAAAACTCTTTTGAGGTCTTTTTATTCCGATCTTTTCAGTTACATACAACTTGTATTCGTTGTTATCATAATCATAATTTATTGCATATATCTCATAACTTTCGAGTTTTTCTTCTATTCCCTGTTGGGATAGGTTTGCAACAAGTTCTTTCTGGTCATTGTACAAAGCGCTGTCCTTTCCAAGTACAGGCTCAACTTTGCCGAAATCGTTGGTATTTATTGCTTCCACCAAACCTTGCTGATATGTTTCCATTGTTTTCTCGAGAGCATTCATTGTTTTCTCGTTAGCAGACTCAAAATATTTTATTTTGTACTGCTTTATCTCTTTATCAAAAGCCTTCCACATTTCACCATCGACGTCGATAATATCCATAAGCATCCCATAGGGTATGTCGAAAGTAATAAGCCCGGCTGCGTAGGAATCTATTTCACCTTGTTGATAGTACAGGGACAAACAATCCTTTGAAGCTATAAAATTACTGTCATTACTAATATTGAGTTCATATTCTAAATCTGAACCTGAACCATAGCGAATACTTAAATCTTTTCTACGTTGCTCACTGACAATCGAAGTCAGGGTTTTTTCAAAGGGTGCATCTTTCTTGAAGAGATCCCTAAGCTCAAAAAACTTGCCTGTTACAGTGTCTATGTGGTATGTAAGGTAGTATCTCGAACCATGAGCCGCTCCGATAGGATAATATTCGCACCATAGGGTTACTACAAGCAGATTCTTATTTTTATCAACTAAGAAGGATTTGGAGGTATTTGCCAAGTAATTATCTTCAGATTCTTCAGTTTTTTCTTCATTGGTGTTTTCAGGTTTACCAATAAACTCTTCCTTCAATCTCTTATTTATAGCGTCTTCAACGCTCTTTGAAGAAAGATTTTTTACCTGTGGATAGATGATGTTTGTATAGTAGTCCTCGCGATACCTTAAGGTTTCAATTTTTATTCCATCTCCAAAGTCAATGGTATCATCACTTTTCCAAATAATTTTGCCATCAGGGGAGTAATAAGCAGACACAATATCGTCAATGTCCAACCTTATAATGTCTTTATTAAGTTCGAACTTGCCAGTACCTTCTGCCTTGGGCATATTTTCAACTATATTACCCTGCATATCTATAATAAATGTAGAATTGCCATCACTGCAGGTTGCGTATTTTTCATTATATTTTTCAACATTGAAGAACTTGAAATCTGTTTGCTGCTTTCCCTGCTTGTCAAAGATTGCTTTTGGGAAAAAGCTGCTATTGTTAAGATTGTATGATTCACCTTTACACGCTGAGAAAAAACCATTCCCAAGATAATCAATTGCAATGAATTCCGGCTTAAATATAAAATTTCCTTTCATGTCGATCACACCAAAGAAGGTTTCATATTGAGCGGTGGAATACTCAACAACTGCTAAACCGTCTTCAAATTTCTCTACATGCTCAAACTGAGATGGAATTACTACTTCCCCAGCTTCATTTTTATATCCCCACTTCCTGTCAGCCTCATTATAAAACGGTTCCATTCCTTCAGAAGCCTCTGTTAACGTTGTGTATTCATTTAGATAGGTAAGAATTTCTCCTTTTTTATTTATAATAGCATACTTGCCATCTTTTAAACCTACGCATGCCTTATCGTTTACAAAACTGGAACAGTAGTTATAATTTGGTGGTATAACTATATTTCCCTTGAGGTCCATATATCCATACTGCCTGTCAGAATTAGATCCATGGAAAAAGCTAAACATGTCACTTCCGTATTGAATAATTCCGTAGGGGCTTTCAAACATTTTTTCACCGCTATCATTATACACAACTGAGTTTTTGTTACTTTCGTCAATAATCAGATACCCATCATAAAATTGGGGTACATAGTAATCAGAATAAAATGGACCTGCAACTGTTTTACCCTCTTTGTTGATAAGACTGAATTCATGCTCTTCATTGGCAGTGTTTGCAACAATCGCTATGCCATTTTTTGTGAATTCATATACCTCATCATATTTCGGTTCTATTTTGTAATTGCCGGAAGTATCAATAAATCCCCACTTCTTCACGTTTTTTTCCATTCTATATGCAGGATATAGAGATATATCTTTTACATTTTCATCAACAATGTTGATTGCATCTTTTGAGTCTTTTTCACTGCTGCCTTCATTAAAAGCAGAACATGCAGATAATAAAAGAAAGAGGGTAATAAATACTAATAATAATGATAATTTCTTCATATATTTTCCTTCCCGTTACAATTATGGATATATTATTTCATAAACCTATACTGATAGTCAATGGAGTATCAGAATGAATTTCGGAATAATATGAATGGAAATAAACGCTTAATAATTTCCTTTGTATACTCCGGGCATTTTATGCCTGTCATACGCAACTTGTTTGATTTATCTCCAATTTTAACATAGATTGTGTCACCGTCAACAGTTTTGGTTACAGTGGCTTTAGTAAAGTTTGCAATATACGAAAGAAAAAGCAACCATCAAAAAAGCTTGGATTCTTTGTCCAAGCTTTTTTGATGGTTTTATGCTTTTAGATAATATTATTCATAAGTCAATGTAAGTAATTCGCTAAAGCTGTCCCTGAAAGCAGATTCATAATCAATGTTATTACTATAAATGCTACTATTAGATAGCGCAAAATATAGCACCTCCAAGAAACATATATTGTAATCAAAATCCAATTTATATTGTAATACTTTATTTTACAAATTTCAATACCTATTTCGGGTGCATCACGGTAAACGCATGAAAATAAATTTAACACTAAACCCAATTTGAAGGGTTTTTAAAAATGCCATTTCGGCATCAAGTATAAGATATGAGTATAAATTGAAGTGAAAAAACTTAAATTCCAAACAAG
>Ga0208826_1000564_pt1 | contig 37640 bp, 15 predicted proteins | sample AD_UKC115_MetaG_FD_184451 | JGI IMG/M metagenome (GOLD analysis project Ga0208826, IMG submission 184451) | Active sludge microbial communities of municipal wastewater-treating anaerobic digesters from Hong Kong - AD_UKC115_MetaG (SPAdes)... | ecosystem: Engineered > Bioreactor > Anaerobic >...
TTTCAAGTGGGTCACCCATTTTACTGAGCCTGTCAAGGCGATTATCTTCGGCAAAAAAATTTATCTGTTTCATAGGTATATTATATCATATTTGGGCGAATATTGCATGAGGTTTTTAGAGATGCCCTTATGTGACTCCGCGGGCATATGTTCCACGTGTAAGGCTATAAAGCCTCTATGCAGCTCAAGCAACTTCGCTCTTATGCATACTCACCTTTTTAAGTATTTTTTCATATAATTTCTAATCTGTCAATAGATGTTTACAGGCTCTATATATTGATTTATGCCTCTCTGGCTTACTGCCTAACATATCATCAAAATAATGAAAGTTGCATGGTCTGATAAGGTAGCTTATATTCCATTATTATATCTTTCATTTTATAAAGAATCCCAAATTTATTACATTTATATTGAAACAAACTTCGCAATTCCTTTGCCTTAAGTGAACGACATTCATATGAGCCTCCAAAGTTTTTTATATACTTCTCCTTGACTGCAGGAAATGCTTCATCTAATTTTTTATAATACCAATCCCTTTGACTTTGCCTTAAAGTCACACCAAATGCAGGGTAGATAAATTTTGCACCACTTTGATAAGCGAGTTCAACAATCCTGCTGATATTATCCTCAGTATCTTCTATAAACGGAAGTATGGGCATCATTAGTATCCCAGTAAAAATACCTTCCTCAGAAAGTTTTCTGATTGCATCAAACCTTCGGGACGAAGGGGCTACATGAGGTTCAATCTTCTTGCACAAGGCATCATCAGCCGATGTGACTGTAATTTTTATCAGTACAGGGGAGTGCTTTGATATCTCCTTTAAAATGTCAATATCCCTCATAATTAAGTCGCTTTTCGTATCAATTGACACACCAAAGCCGAAGCGATTAATAAGTTCCAAAGCTCCTCTTGTAAGTTTATATTCTTCTTCATATGGATTATACGGATCACTCATAGCTCCTGTCCCAACAACACCCTTTTTGCGCTTTGATTTAAGCTCACGTTCAATTAGGGCAAGAGCGTTTTCCTTAGCTCTTACCCTGCTAAAATTATCGATCCTATAACACTCACTTCTGCTGTCACAGTAAATACAGCCATGGCTGCATCCTTTATAAATATTCATATTATAGTTATTGCCAAACCAAGAGTTGTTTTCCGAATAACCGGATATAATTGTTTTTGCTGTAATGAATTCCATCTATAATCCCTTTTTCCTCAAGAAATTTCAGAATCTGTTTTCCGATAATATTTCGTTGGTTACAAACCTACCATCATAGAAAAAGCTGTATATAGCAAATGAGCCTGAGCACTAGCAGTAATCCTTAAATTTTGGTTTTTCATCATTTTCTTTATCGGAACTACTTTAAACACACATTTTCATTATTTTTACCTTTTTGTCTTCCAATTGTACTAATTCGTAATTCATTTTCATATACCTCTTTTCATACGTAATAAAAATACTATATCACTCTTAATCTGACAACTGCCTGTCATATTAAAGTGTGTTCATGCAGTAGTAATCTTATTAACTACTTAACTCAACTTTCCCACTAATAGTATTTTGAGGCTCTGGTTGTTCACAAATTAAGGATTGAAAACTGTGAACAATAGTTATATAATAAACAGTGTTCACAATTTATACTATGTTTATATACAGGAGAATATTTTTATGGGAATTTCAGAAAGACGAGAAATGGAAAAAAAAGCATTGAAAAAGAAAATATTTGATTCCGCAAGCGAAATTATTATAAATGAAGGATATGAAAAGCTTTCTATCCGTAAGATTGCCCAGAAAATCGAATATTCACCGGCAGTAATTTATAACTATTTTAAGAATAAGGATAGCCTCGTAACAAGTATTGTACAGGATACTATTATCAGGATTTATTCATCCATGATGGCCCTTGATCTTGAAAAACTGCCAGTTGAAGAGGCTCTTAGAAAAGGATTAACTGAATTCTTATGGCTGTTGATTGAAAACCCCCAGCAATATCGTGCCACTTCATTATTGTGGCTTACCACTGGAAACCCTCACCAAAACAAGCCCTATGATTATTATGAAAACACAGCAACAGATAAAAAAAACTATGAAGATCCTTCAGATGATGAGATTATTAAAATACTGGCAGGTATATTGGAAAGAGGAATAAATGAAGGTGTATTTAGAAAGCTGGATGCAAAATTGAATGCAATGCTTATGGTGTCATCAGTTTTTGGACTTATTTCCCGTGTTATACTTGATAACGTGTCGGATAAAGAGACTAAAGCAAAGCTTTTTGATAGTTTGGTAGACTTACTTGTAAATAGTGTTCTGCAACATTAAATTTAATCAAAATTGTGTCAAAAGGGTTACAACAGAAAAATAAACATATTTAAAGGGGGAGATCGTATGTCGGAAGTAAAAAGAATCAATTTTCTGGATCATTTGAGGGCATTTATTATTTTGCTTGTAATACTACTACACACATCAATGGCCTACTTGTCAACTGAATTTCCTGGGTGGGCTCACAACAGAGAAAAGAACGACGCTCTGGCGTATCTTATGATGACTTTATTTGACAGCCCGTTTCTAATGGTGGTAATGTTCTTTATTGCAGGTTATTTCACTTTGCCTTCTCTAATAAAAAAAGGTCCAAAAGTGTTTTTAAAAGACAAACTTATACATATCGGGATTCCATTTTTAGCAGGTGCAACTGCAATTTCAGCAACACTTGGAGCTATTGCGTATTTCAGTGATGGAAATACTGAAATGAATTTTATACAGTGCTTTTTAGCGTTTTTTCTTCCTAAGAACTACGGACAATATCATTTCTGGTTTTTAGGCGTGCTTTTATACTTCTTCATATTAACTGTACCTGTCATCAAATTAACTAAATTATCACCGGGCAATATCAACCCTGGCAAGCCATCCTTCATGTTTTTCATAGTATTTATAATGTGTACAACCCTTACATTTTTTGCGGTAGGTTCGTTAACAGGGTCATATATGTATTGGATACGGTTTTATCTGTTTCAAGGCCAAGTTCCTGCAATTCCATTATATGTTGCGTTTTATATACTTGGATTTTATGCTTATAAAAAAGACTGGTTCAAATCTGGTTACACCCCCAGGATTATTCCCTGGACGGTGCTATACATTATTTCCATGTTGGCGTACTTAACATTTTATGCAGTAGTGTATAAGCTCAATCCTACGACTTCACTCTCAAGACTAATAGTATCGCTATCTTTTAATACAGCACTACTTTCGTGGCTAATATTACTGCTTGGTATATTTAATAAATTTTTGAACAGGGAAGGTAGAATGTTGAAGGCAATTTCACAAAACAGCTTCGGAACGTACATAATTCATATGTACCCGATTTTTGCAGTCGTATTTTTTACAGAATTTCTTCCATTGCCATCTATTCCTAAATATTTAATACAGGCAATTTTATGTGTTATTCTTTCATGGGGATTGGGATATTTATTGAAAAGAATGCCAGTTTTGAAACATATACTGTAATCATAATAACAGGATTACCACCGTTCATGTTTTCCATTGACGTCATATTAACAGACCAGTTTTAATGGGACTTAATCTATTCTTTAAATATATTGGAATCGCTAGTAAACGTAAAAAATACCGCTGCGATTCCAATATATTTTGCACACAAGGTGAGGACATCACACAAAATTGTCACACCATTATTTTCATTAACACTTTCCAATAAACCTGATTTAGTTTTCCTCCAATGTATTTGGAATAAAGAGGATATTCATCAGGTTTAAAAACCATTAGTGCTTTATTATATGAAATCATCGCTTCCATCAGCAAATTGTCATCAGCTTCAGAATTTGACAATTCTAAGTACACATCCCCCAAACCCTTATAAGTTTTTGCATAGTCCACCGGATACTTTTTTAAGCTAAAAAGCCTTAAACTCTCCCGATACTCATTAATCGCAAGTTTTAAGTTTTCAGCATTGCCATCAACCTGATACTTTTTCCTATATACCTCTCCAATACACCTATGAATTTTAGCGTAATTTCCCGGATAACTTTCCAAACTCCAGACTTTCAATACTTCTTTATAAGCATTCATTGACTCTTGCAGGTTCATTTCCGTGTTTTCAGTCTCAGACATTATTTTAAAGATGTTTCCAATGTTAAACTGAATCCTTGCATAAGCATCAGAATCATGGTCTATTGTATATTGTTTCAACGCCTTCCTGTATAAACTTATTGCTTCATTCAGGCTGGTACAGGCTTCATCCTTCATACCAAGTCCATAATAGGTCAAGCCAATATTATAATTAACTAATGCATCATCTAGTATAAAATCTTTACCTGTATTAATTTTTAATGCCTCACTTATCAAATCCAAGGACTTATCCAAATCTTTTCTGTCACCGGTAATCTCAAACAAACCTCTATATGCATTTCCAAGGTTGTTTAATACAGATGGATCGATCTGAGAGTTTTGTGTCTTATTAAGCTCCATTACCTTTTCATATTGATTTATTGCACAATTGATATTTTTCCTGATGTCTTTTGTTTCAGCCAGAATACAAAATGCATTACCAACATTAGTAAGAACATGTGCATACAATTCAGGATTGTCATCAGCAGAAATATTCTCAAGTATTTCATTATAATTCTCAATAGCTTCCTCTGTTTGATTCCTTTTAAGAAGTCGGTCTGCATAACCTAGCATGTCATAAAGGGTGTCTTTCGTGAACGGCTCAAAAATATTAACAATGATACCTGTTCCAGATATAATAACGTTTCCTTCTCCCTCAACATATACATTTTTCTTATCATACTTCGATAAAATTACTATATTTTCTTTATCCACCCACCGGATTTGTATACCAAACTCCCGAGCTATAAACTTGCTGGGAACATATACAACTCCATCTAAAATGACTACAGGCTTTTCAACAATTATCACTTTTCCATCCATGCTTACTTCAGTACTATCTGCTTTCAGTATAAGCTTACTGCTATCCTTTGAACAGACAAGAGATTTCTCGGTTGAATTGAATTCAACAAGCCATCCCAGGTATTCCAATGCAGGTATTGCTGAAACATATACAGTCTTATCTATTACTATTTGAGGAGTATTCAAATCATTACCATTGTTATCCACAACCAAACTCTTGCTCGCTGCAAAATCATTTGAAAAACATGTTAACATAATTATAATAATCAAAAATGCTCCCAATGCTTTATTTTTCATATTCTCCCCCAATGTAAAGCATTCAAATAGATTTAAAGCAAGTCAATCCAGTACTGATTAACAAAAATAGATTCAAGAACTTATTCTTGTTAATCAGCAAAAAGCACTAGCAACATATTTATTCAATATTAATAAATATATTACTTCCTTTACCCACAACATTTTCATCTCCCTCAATAATTACATCGCCATCTATAATTGTGTCTCCCGAATTATCTATATTATTTACAATGGCGCCTGTATTGCTTGTATTAGTATTATTTGTAGTTGTGCTACTTTCAGCACCCTTTTCAGTTGCATTGTTTTCTGGTGATTCACTTGTAATTGTTTTACTTTCAACAGTATTATTGGAGCTATCACTTGTTATACCTTTTGAAGGCTTGCTTTCTGCCTCACTGATTTTTTCTGCATTGCCTCCATTATTTTTATTCCTCTCCTGTTCATCCTTAGGTTCAGGCTCAACTTCCGGACTTGTTTCAACCACTACATCATTAGCAGAAGTTTGTGATTCAAGTGATGTATCGTTTTCACTCTCAACTTCACTACCTGGAAGAAATGTAACCTTTCCTTCTTTTGTCTCTTCATAACAAATAGGAGTGGCTTCTACTTCCTTCATCTGAGCATTTATATTTTCTTTCGCGGCAATAAAGTTTTCTTTTCCGCTCTGAGCGTTTGTTACAGCATCTGCTGCCATAAATGCGAATAGTGCAATAAAGAGTGTGCTCAATACTACTGTAGTTTTTAACTTCTTTTGAAGTTTTCCCGGCTTACTTCCTGTATTTTTGTTAACATTACTTATACTTTTTGTATCATTTTCAAATCTTCCAACACAGCTTTCCCCTCTGTCTTTTGACAGAAACATATTGAACTCAATAACTCCGGAGTACTTTCCTTCAACCCCTTCAGAAAAAGCTGATATTGTCTCCAATTGAATCATATTTTTTGTAACATCTGAGACCACGGTGAACCCATCGGTATTAAATTTGCTATCAGCTGCTTCGTCATATTGAATATCTTTTTCCAAGACAACAGTAACCAACTTTAAAACCTCTGATAAAAACTCCCCAAAGTCTTCTATATTTATAATTGAGTCTCTGATTACTCCTTTTAGATACGAGCCATTAATCAAGTTTATAATTTCGTTCCTCATAATTTTACGTTGAGTTTCTGTTGACTCTGCATACGCAAATTCCACTATTTTCAGGATGTCTTCATTTGTGGGTTTTGCTTTAAAGTTCTTCCACTTTGAAATGATTGAAGGGTCTTTAATCAGATAGCTGTCTGCAAGAATGTTCCCTCTTTTTTTGGTAGTTCTGAATATAATTTCCAGTATATTCCTTAAATCCAAACCGCCGCTTTCCATTTTATTCTCCCCCTTGGAATTATATCAATATCTTCTTTATCTATATTCATTACAATTTAACACTCTACTCGCCAATATTCTACATAGATTCTTATAACATATAAGCTTTAACATATTCTATCATTTATCTATACTTTAAGACAAGAACTTTATATTTTATGTTTACTACAAACTAGATTCCATATCTATATATCCTTTGCCCATAAATCTTTTTCCTAATAGTAAAACTGCTGCAAACTTAACTAAGCAGTTAATTTTGCAGCAGTTTCCATACCTGATTATTTAAATTATAGTTTACAATTTTTATTGGGCTGTCATTCATATAATTCTAAAATATACTTATATATTTTAGTTGAGGTATTCTTGCCTGACATTGCAAAAATTTTATATTTTTGTTTAGGGTGAAGGTCGTTTGTAATAGTATTAGGATTTGTCAAAAGGATCACTTCACTGTCATGTATTGTGTCCATGAATTCTTTTTTTAATTGGCAGGAATCTTTGGAAATAACAATACATATATCCGACTGAAACAAATCATTAACCTTATTAAGATACTCTTGTTTCTGATTCAAAGCATCTATTCCATAAATCAGAACATCCGGATTATAAAGTCGGCATACTTTCTTTAAACTATCACAGTCAAACTCTTGCAATGAATCCTTGTGTAAAAGCGGGGAATACTCCATTCCCGCAACAACTCCAAGACAATTATCAACGGCTGCAACTATGTTGTATCCATCACTTCTGAAATGCTGCTGCAATATACTTATAAAATCTATCAAACAGTTTCCATCAAAGTCATATACAGTTATTACAGGCATATCAAGTTCTTTGCAGGAGTATTCTTTAAAATAATTATGCATGCCGGGATGCCATATCTTAACATCAGAACCGGAGATCTCAAAATCAAGGTCTTTTCCAATTGCATTATCATCAATGTACACAACATTTTTTCCCTTATGAGTAAGTTCCTGCAGTACCCCTCTTAACGTACACTCTTCTTGCCTGAATACAGTATTATTAACAACGATGACAACTGTATCTGCAGTGTCAAATTCATTATTAGCTTCGCAAAAGTAGGACATAATTTTTTCAAAGCCCTCACATAAACAATCACTCTGTATATGTATTTGAGCTACAAAATTAAAATCCATACAAGTCTTATCAATTTCATCCTTTGAAGATCCAAGCTGGAAAAGCACAGCATTTTCAACCCAATCCAGATTTTTTGTTAAATACGGGAGGTAAACATCCTTTCTTTTATATGTGGCATTTTTCATTAGTTCCTGCTTTATCTGTCCAAGTGTAAGTTCGGATTTTTTTTCAAGAATCTTGTAAACTTCTGCCGTAATCATAGGAGCAGCAAAACTATTACAAATTTGTGTATTGGAATAAGTATGATTAAATTTACAAAGCATATGCCGGCTGCATGCTATAATATCAACACCATCATATGGATATAAATTATAAAAATATTCTCCTTCATCAAACTTACCTGAATAATCACATTTCACACTAATTACATTAGAAAAGGATGCAGGATAGGTTATTATATCCTCATTGTTATATGCGGCAATTATTATGGTGTCATTTTTCACTGCGTAATTTATTATACTCTTAAGTCTCTTTCGATCCATATAGAACGCAGTTCCAACACTTAAATTCACAATTCGGATTTTTTTATTAACACACCACTTTATAGCCTCAACAAGCTGTTCACATAGCCCCTTTCTGCGGTCGTTCAGTATTTTTATGCTACTAAGGCTCGCATCAGGCGCATATTTTCTTATAATTGCCGCACAAATTGTACCATGGCTGGGTAAATACTTGTTGTATTCCTTTCGATGCAAGATTTCGAGTTTGTTGGTAATTTCGATGTTATAATTAAGTCTGCCGATATCATAAAGTTTTTCATTAATGCCATCATCTACAACAGCAACTTTAATATTGTCTTTAGTCATCAGGTTTCATCTCTTTCAGGTATTTCACCTAAACAACATTATTTTTCAACAGTAATATTACAGCTATTTCCAAATATAAATTTTAAATTCTTCTCCATATTAGTATTATAAATAAAAGCCGCATAAGCGGCTTGAAAATAAATTGAATAAAAATTGAATTTGTAAAAGGAATATTTAATTCTGCTTTAAGGCATTAGCTTCATTTATTTTCTCACTAATCTCCTGATGCAATAGTGAATATTTCTGTTTCTCATACATTAATGAAGCTTTCTCATAAAACTCAATAGCTTTGTTTATGTTGTCATCCCTATCTCCAATTCCGGCTAGATTCATGTATATATCCCCCATATCGTAGCACGTCATAGCATAATATACCGGATACTCATCAGCCGCAAAAATTTTAAGGGACTCTTCACATAATTTAAGAGCTTCCTGGATATTTTTTTCATCCTTTGTAATATTAAAAATTTCGTTTAAAACTTTTCCCTTTTTTTCAGCAATTCTTGCATATGGATATGAGGTTTGCTCTCCATTTGACGATAAAATATCCAAAGCTTCCTGATATGAGTTTAGTGAAAGTGTAAGGTTCTTTTCTCCTTCACGGAGCTCTGCAAGTCTTTGGTATATATCACCATAATTTTCATAGCATAACAAATTGTGCATAAGATAATTATTATCCTTAACAATCTCTATCGCCTTACTATTTGCATCAATAGCCTTTAAAAGATTTTCTTCCGTTTCTTCTATATCAGACAAAATCATGTATGCCCGTGCATAAACATATTGTATAACTCCATAAATATATGTATCGTCTTTTGCACCTGGTATCTTCAAAGTCTTTTCACATGCCTCAAGAGCTTTTGTTATATTATCCCTTTTACTCGTTACTTCAGCCATATTTACATAATTCTCAGCTATATAAGCCTGTGCATATAAAGGCAGTACTCCACCATTCACTTTAGAAAAATATTCCAGTACTCCATTATAATATTCTATGGATTTCATACTGTTTTCGATTGTATTTTCGATGGGAGCCAAGTGTAGGTACGCATTCCCGATATATATGTAATTTTGCCAATAAAAATTCGGAAGATTATCTTTACTAAAAACTTTAAAACTATTATCAAACGCTTCAATAGCCTTTCTTATATTTTCCTTTGGATCTATGAAATTTGATAATTGATTGTAAGTTGCCCCAATTTGCACATTGTCATATGCATAGTAAACAGGATATTCTTCCAAGGTATGAAAATTTAATGCCATTTTATAATACTCAAGCGCCTTATTTACATTAACTTCCAAATTGCCATATTCCGATAATGAATTATAGGCTGTACCCAAATGCGTACAGGTCTCGGCATAATAAAACGGGTACTTGTCCAGTGTTAAAACCTTTAAAGCTTCATTAAAAAATCTTATGGACTCCTTACAATTTTTTTCCCCTTCACCATAGAATGCTAGCATAGTATGAATACGCCCTCTGTTAATTTGCGCCATTCCATAATTAAAAGGATACTCTCCCATAGTAAATACTTTTGTTGCTTCATTTAAAGCATCCAGACCTTTTCTCAGCCTCTTCTCCCTCTCATTGGAAGCAGGAGATACCATATATGCAAATCCCAGATTATTATTATTAACAGCATATGAGTAAGGATACATATCTATAGTATACACTCTCAGGCTTTCTTCTAATGCCCCTACAGTTTTACTGAAAATTTCCTCGTCAGGTGCAATCATTAAATACTGTAGATACAATATGCTAAGGTTTGCTTGTATATGAGCATATCCTACCGGATCTGATTCAATAGTAATATTTTTCAGTGCATCATTGTAAGCAACGATGCCTCTTTTCAGATCCTCCTCATCCCCTCTCACCCTAAAATAGTAACTGTAAGCCAATCCCTGTTGAAGTCTTACAACAGAAAACTTTTCAGGATAATCCTGTTCCGTCCAGACACTCAATGCATCTTCAAAAGCATTAAGTCCTTCTAATATATTTGCTTCCATATCCTTTGCATTCGACAAATTTACATATATAATCGCTTTTAAGAACTTGGCATTTGCATATTGATATGGATAATCAGCTTCGCTGAAATATTTAAGTGCTTCTTCAATATACGAAAGGGCCTTTTGATCATTGCTTTCCATATCCCTTATCAACCCGAGGTAATAGTAGGCTTTACCCAAGCCGATATAAGCATATGATCTATATTCATCCTCTTTGACGTTTTTCACAACCTCTTCATAAATCGAAATTGCTTTTAAAATATTCTCTTCCGAGCTTGCTATTCCCCACATATCAAGATAAATACTGCCAAGGTTAATCATCACATAACTATATTCCTCAGGATTTTGTGCACTTGAAATGGATTTAAGAATTTGTTTATAACTACTCATGGCACCAATAAGATTGTTTTCATTGTATAACTTATCTGCATTCTTTATACTATCGTCGATTTCACCTTTCTCATATCTCTTTGATATACTGACAATTATGTTTTTGCCTACTGCCACATAATTATCATTTCCACTAATATAAATGCTGTCCCTGTCTATGTCCCACAAGTACATTGTTGTGGATTTCTCATCCCATTTATATTTTAATTCCAATATCTTTTCCATAATCTCCTGGGAAGCAAAAAGTCTTCCTTGGTTTATATACATCTCTAAAATCATATCCTTTTGGCTTTCATCGGTTTTAACAAAACTGCCATCTACATCAAATTCAACCTTTCTGCCGTCTTTTGTACATATAACCGTTCTACTACTTGCCTCCCAATCAACTACATAGCCAAAAAGCTCAAACATCTCTCTTATTGGTATGAAAATCTTATCCTCTTTGACACATGGATATGTACTAAATTTCACATCAAAATCATTAATCTTCACCTTCATGTTTTCCGAAGCGGCAAAAGATACTTTCTGAAACATTGCGACGAATAATAAGCAAATAACCACCTTCAGTATTTTTCTCTTCAATCTTTTCTCCCCCAGACTTTATTTTTAGATAATTTTCTTATATCTTACCATTTACTCCAAGAAAAAAAAAGGAGACATTTGCTTGGCTTCAAAACATTTCTGAAACCGGCACAGTCTCTTTTTCCATTCTATTATAATTATATATTTTATTACCTATAAAATTATATATTTAATCACCTTAATTATAGTATTTCAAAATCAAAGTCAAAATCTTGATTTTCACCAAGCTCTTTGCTTTCCATATTCAGGTATTCCACCATTGCCTCCACAGTTTCACTTCCTTCTAACTCGCTATTTTCAATATTCTGGATCCATATTTGAGGTGCAGGCTTTGAAGCTTCATATTCAGCCTTTTGTTTTTCACATTCAATATTTATTTTCGTCAGTAGCCCTACGTCAAGACAATCATTCCTGCTGCATGCGTCAACCAGAATTTCTTTAAATTCGTCAGGAGAAAGTTTTTCATCTGTGCTCTTCAATAGGTTGCTATCTTCCAGAAGATTTACTATGACCTCAGGATTCTGAGTTCTCCTTAGTATCGCCGATACAGTAGCTCTATAGGTAATGAAAAGATAATTGAACAGTCTGATTTTCCTGTCCACCTCGCTAACAACCTCTATTGGCATACTTCGTGGATTAAACACTCTCATATCACAAGAGCTCTCTCTATTGTTTATATAGGTTTCCTTTATATAATCAATATAATGTTTTATAGTCCTTACATTCATCTCTATATCATACTTTTCCGGGTAGAAAAATATCAGTGAACCCGGATCGGTAGAAAAATTAAAATATTCCTGCTCTACAAAATCGGAGTACTTAATTGCCAGTTTCATTATATACTTTAATGTATCGGTTATTGTCTTTTCTGTGTCCCTTACGAGAAAATACCCATAGTATAGCTGTATTTTAATATTGCCTTTTGTCTGTATGTAATCAAGGCATTTTTCCAACTGAGCATTAGAATAATAGAGCCTTACATCCTTGTTTATCCTTCTTAATTCTTCTACTCCGGTTTCCGGTGAAATCTCCATCATCACATGTCTTGCACACTCTGAAAAAGCATCGATAAGCTCATTTGAAGGAAGTCTCCAGGATCCGTAAATAAAATTGATATCGATGCCTTCCTGTTTAATTCTTCTCAGCAGTTTTATATACCATTCATCACTTCCTTCGAACTCAAAGCATGTATACATAGTACCAAATCCCATAGACACAGCTTTTTTGATAGTCCGTATTACTGAATCCATAGACCTTACCGAAGCACATCCTCTGTTATTCATTCTTCTTTGTGCTTCACAATTTCCTCCGCAAAATAAGCAAGCATACTGGCAACCTCTTCCTATGCAAAGGAAAAACAAGGACTTTTCGTTAACATCATCGAATCTTGTCCAGAACTTACAAAGCAAGCGATACTGCTCCCAGTCTCTTAGAAGATCAAATGCAGCATAATCCAATCTGTCCATATCCTCTGTTGTTCCAACATAGGAGAATTTGTTCAGTTTCACTTTTCCGGCTTCATCCCTCCAGACAAGGTTTTGTACCGTCCCCATAAGTTCCGGGATTTGTTTATTACCTGGATTATTCTGTAGTTTGATTTCCTGCAATACTTTACACAGCTCAACTATTGGTACTTCCCCGTCACCTCTTATAACAGCGTCTACCTGACGGAAGTCCTGAACTATTTCCTCACAAAATAAACTTGCAGTATACCCCCCAAGGAATACGAATACATTGGGGTTTATTTTCTTGATTAACTCCGCCGCATCCATTACCACAAGGCTTTGATTTGCCCAGTGACAGTCAAAACCCACTAAATCCACTTTACTGAAGTCAGTTGTATCAAAAAGGGTTTTACTATCCGCCAAATCAGAATGTATTATCTCCACATCAAATCCATTTTCTCTTAGAACGTTGCCTAATGCACAAAAACCTATGGGCATAAAGAAAACATTTTTTTGCGCATTATCTTCACTGTTTGCCAGATTTTTATTACCACAATGAATCAGTTTTACACGAAATTTATTGTTTGTCTCCATATTTTTTTCCTTCCTTTCACAAGTGATCAGTTTAACAGTCGGCATATTTCAGTCAGTACCTGTTTCTCCATATCCCTTGCCTCTCCCAATTTCTCAATTATCTGTGCCACAACCTCTTTATCAGGTACCAGATTATAGTCATTGTCACCTGAAAATGTATGCTTTAAGAACAAGCGCCTTGCAGAATCAACAATTTCCACAACCTTCTGATACTCATTAGTCAATTCTTCTAAACCGATCAATCCGGCATACTTGCCGTTTACATACTGCAATCTGGTATATACGGATTTTTTATGCTCGAACATCAGATGGACAGCCCTATAGTCAATAGTAATCATACCCTCCATAAGTTTCATAAGATGCTCTATAACCCCATCGTATACGTCCATACCATATTTAAGTTGTTCTGAACCCAGGTAATATTGATCAAGTCTCTGATCGAAAACTATCCTGAAATCCTCCTTTGAAGTCACATATTCCTCGATACTTGTCCTGAATCTTTCAAGACTGAATGGATACTCCTGCATGAAATTTTTGGTTCTAAGGAGTTCAATAGCATTTGTTTCAGCCCATGGCGCAGAGCCCTTGTAGTACAGTTTGCCGCTTTCAAAGGCCTGTGAGAACAAATCATATTCAAAGTCCATTTTTGCAAACATTTGCTCAGCATTAAAGCCAATAGCCTTGAACTTCCTTTCTGCATTATCGTAGCCGTATACAAGAGAGTGGTGTACATAGTGTTTCTTTTTATAAGCAAGTTTTGCAGGAATATAGTATTCGTCCACATTAATAATGACATAATAACCTGAGTTTATTTTATCTATCACATAGTCGTTAATGTTTGTTACATCCTTGAGAAGTTCATAGCCTAAATAAACCTCCTGAATTACTTCATTGTAGGGTGCCCTCTCCTCTAAGAAATCCATGATAAGCATGCCATTTGCCTGTTTTTCGGTATATAGTCTGATATAATGCTCGTAGTACCATGGATGAAGCCTTTCGTCAGCTAATATTACACATATCGCCAATGAGTGACATAGATATGTTATAATATCGTTATGAAGTACCACTTTTAGTTCCTTTGCATCCGGTTTATTAAGCTGATAGCGGTTTTTATTCTTAACCTCCCGAATATCCGTGTTTTTGTTTTTGCAATAGGTAACTATATCAACAAGCACCTTTTTATAATTCTGAACTGTTTTCTCTACCTTATCTTCATCAATATGATTTTTGTTGTAACCCACAATGAACTGAAGCTTTCCATTAGCAACCATACCGTTAAAATCCATCAGATAATCATGCCTGTTGTTTTGGTTTATACTTGCTCCAAAGTCCTCATTGCAAGGCATAAGGAGGTTGTCTTTCCCACTGTCTTTATTATCAAACTGTCCTAAGTAATTAAAAGAAATTTCCGGTCTTAATGCATTAAGAGCCTCATTCCCGTTTATATACCTTGCAATACCGTAATTTATACCCTTTGAAGGTATTCCCCTCAGATTTTGCTTAATTCCTGCAAGAGTATTTTCTATGCTATCCCTTTTTTCGAGATAAACAGGATATATGGTTGTAAACCAGCCTATTGTCCTTGAAAGGTTTACGCCTTCAATTATTTCTTCCCTTCCATAACTCTCAAGCATGACCAGTGGATTATCAAGATTAAATGCCTCATCCAATGACATAGTTAGGGCTGTAAGTAATATTTCGGTAATTTCAGTGTCAAGAGCTTTGTTGACTTCCGTTAAAAGTATTTTTGTCTGTTCCGTATCCAGTTCAAGCAATATTTTCCTTTGATCCTTGAGATAATTGTCTTCTACCTTTTTGTTTGCTATTGTCTTTATCCTGTCACAGTCAATACTTTCCCAATAATTCAGATCTAAAGGTTTTCCGGCTGCAAAATCATTTAACTTCTCACTCCACTCCTTAAACGATGTTGTTTTTAAAGGAAGTGTATCTTCCATCCCCGATCTATAAAGCCTGTCCAAATCTTCAAGCAGTACTCTCCAGGAGACCCCATCTATAACAAGGTGATGTACAGGAATCAAAAGCCTTCTACCATTATCACCAAGTTCAAATACAAAAGCCTTTATAGGAAGGTCTTTTTCAAGGTTAAAGCTGTCCTGAATTTTCTCCCCCATCTCTTTTATGTTTTTCTTTTGAGTTTCATAGTCATATTCCGATAAATCTATAACTTCCAAATTAAACTGAACGTCAGCCATCCCTCTGTTAAACTGAATTACCTCTTCTCCCTTCAGCGTATAACCCATTCTCAATGCATCGTGATGTTCAATTATCTTTTTAAAACAGTTTTCAAGTAGCACCAAATCGGTCTTATTATCAAGGGTGAAAAGATTTGTCTGATTCCAATAGTGCTTGTATCCTCTATCCTTCTCAAAAAACCATTTTTGTATTGGTGTCAAAGGCACATTACCAATGACTTCATCCTGCGAAATTGCATCCTTCTTTTTCTTATAGTCAACGTTCTTTAGTATTTCCAGAATTGTTTTATGCCTTAAAACATCCGATACGGCTATGTTTATTCCCTGCTGTTCTGCCAGAGATGTAATTTGTATTGCTTTTATTGAATCGCCGCCCAAATCGAAAAAGTCATCATTTATTCCCACCTTCTCAACTCCAAGTACATCACTGAATATTCGGGCCATTTGCCTCTCGGCATCATTTTCCGGTGCTATATACTCTACTCCTGTATTAACACAATTATAGGGTTCCGGCAATCCTTTTCTATCCAGCTTTCCGTTTGATGTTAACGGCATCTTGGGCAGCCTTACGAAGAAAGAAGGCACCATATAGGATGGTAATTCTCTCAAGAGGTACTCTCTCAGTTCAGATACTGTCAGTTCCCTATCGGATACCAAATAAGCACAGATATAATTATTTCCTTCGGTATCTTTTCTCACCATAGCAACAGCATCTTTAATCTCTTCATGCTTTAAAAGCTGACTTTCTATTTCTCCAAGTTCTATCCTGTAGCCCCTTATCTTAACCTGGAAATCCTTTCTGCCCATAAATTCCATATTTCCATCTTCAAACCACCTTGCGGTATCACCGGTCTTGTACATACGACCGCCCATTTCCTTGTTGAAGGGATCAGGTATAAATTTATCCTTCGTAAGCGTTTCATCATTCATATAACATGCCGCAAGACATTCCCCACCTATATATAAATCTCCCGTAACGCCTATTGGGCTGGGCTTCAGATTGGAATCCAGTATATAATACAAAGCATTCTGTATAGGCTTTCCATATGGAATGCTCGCCCACAGAGGATCCACCTCTCCGATAGGGTAATAGTTTGACCATACTGTAGCTTCCGTTGCACCCCCCAAGGATATAACTTCTGCTCCCGGGAAAGCTTTTCTCACTTTATCCGGTAAGGTTACAGGTATCCAGTCACCACTCTGGAACACAAGTCTTAAGCAAGACCTTTCCTTCTTAAAAGAACTGCTTAAAAAAGGTACAAGCTGCATAAGTGCCGCAGGTGCAGAATCCCAAAAAGTTATCGGTTCGTTTTTCAATATATTTACAAGTCCCTCCGGGTCTCTCAATTCACTTCTTGTCGCTACACGAATCGAGCCTCCGGAAGCCAATATACCGAAAATATCATAAACCGACAAGTCAAAGCAAAGGGATGTTACAAACAACAGCCTGTCATGAGGCCCGACATTAAATGAACGGTTTACCCATTCAATAAGGTTTATGACCGGTTTGTGGCAAACAGCCACACCCTTTGGTGTACCCGTAGAACCTGATGTGTATATGACATATGCCAGTTCGTCCGAATTAACATCAAGTCCAAGGTTTTCTCCGGAATAACTGTTCATATGCCAGAGTGTCCAGTCGTTTTTCGCCTTTACAGGTAAGTTCATAGATTCTTTCTTATCACTGAATGTTTTATTGATGATAACATCATAACGGTAACGAAGTTCGTTACTGAATTCATCCTCCCTATAAAGAACACTTACTTTTTCAATTTCATCTTTCTTTTTCTCTATTTCGCAGAAGAACTGTGCGTCAACATAAAGTTCTCCATCAAGATCGGTTTTGGTTTTGATTCCTGCCTTGCAGCCTTCCTTAGCTTTAAAATCCTCGAGTGTCTTTCTGAAATCTTCTTTTCTTCCGGCATCCATAATATCTGCTACTAAGATGGTGCCTCCAGGTTTTAACGCTTTCAGAGCTTTTTCCAACACTCTTTCCAGATAGGTGAATCCTGGGAAAAACTGAACTGTACTGGCAACAATTACGAGGTCAAAAACATCTTCCTCAATCAATTCAAACTCATGGGCAAATCCATTTATAAGCTTTACATTTGTAATTCCACTTTCTTCAATATATTCCATGTTACGCTTCTGTGTAATCTCCGATGGATCAAGGCCTGTATACTGTTTAACATAAGGTGCTAACGAGAACATTATTGTTCCCGAGCCACAACCTATTTCCAGTACCTTTTTATCTTTTCCGAGATAGGGCTTTGCAAGTGAAACAATATGTTCCTTATATTGAGTTACTTCCTCTTTGGAAAAGGGCATTCCGGTGTAGCTGTTTACAAAACCTCCGGCTGTTACATCATCCACCGATCTTTCAGAAACATGATCCCAAAGTGCTTTAACAGCCTTCTGATCCATTTCTTCAATTGGGAGTTCTTCGTCTTCTACATCCATGCAAATAACATCCGTAACATTGGGCAGCTCCCACTGGATTTCACGTACTGTTTTAAGCAGTGTATGCTGGGTAACTATACATTGGATATTGAGATCTTCAAGTATTTTTTGTATACGCATCTTAGGGAATGTCGGCTCAAAAGGTACATAAATTCCACCGGCCTTAAGAATTCCCATAACTGCTGTTATCATTTCACTGGATCTTTCCATAAGAACAGCTGTAAAAACTCCCGGTTTTATTCCTCGATCCTTTAAAAGTCCTGCAAGACGGTTGGCCTTGATGTTCAATTCCCTATATGTAGTCTCCCTGTCTTCAAATACAACTGCCGTATTATCCGGAGTTCTTTCTGCCTGCTCCTCAAACAGCCTATGCATTGTCATTTCACTATTGTATGATTTTTTTGTATCGTTAAACCCGTATAAAATTTTATGTCTTTCACCTTCTGACATAATTTCAATTTCAGATAAAACCTGGTTAGGATTTAAAACAACAGCGGCAATAATGTTTATGAGATGCTCCAACACCTGAGCTGCAAAACTCTCTTTATATATTTCCTTTCTATATTCCAAAGCAATTTTTATAGCTTCCCCCTGCAAAGCAAAGTGGAATAAAGTATCTGGATTTGCACCTTCAATACAGCCTTTATCCTGTATATTCTCCAACATAACAATGGTTTTGTACAAAGGAGTTTCCGCACCCGGTTCAAAGTTTAGCAGTTCTGCAATAATCTCCATAGGCAGATTTTTATTCTCGTCTGCTTCTCTTATAGCATTCTTTACTTTTATCAGCAAGTCCTTAAAGGTTTCATTGCTTTCTATTTTTACTGTCAATGGGAGTATATTCTGAGTTTGAATATCTTCACCATCCTGTTTGAATTCGGGTATACCAAGCATTATATTATCGTTCCCTGTATATCTGTAAACAAGGTATTTTACACATGACAGAAGTATCATATACAAGGCATAGGCCGAGCCGTTGCTCATTGATATGAGTTTATCCGAAATATTATCAGGAAGTATGGCACTCTCACAGCCATTTATAATTTTCACATTTTTAGTCCGGGGAAAACTTAGCGGTATACCGCTGGATAACACATCACCCTGAAGCTTATCTGTCCAATATTTTTTTTCTGCTTCAAATTCCCCGGCAGACATTATTATATTCTTTGAATATTTGTCAATTTTCATTACAATCCCCCCAATTTCCGGTGCATAAAGCCCCTCATTTTTTTCCTCTTTCATTTCTAAAAGACTCTGGGGGCATATAGCCCCTCTCTATTTCAGGACATTTGCTTCGCAAACTCCACAAATCAGATTTTAAAAACTAAACTCTACTTCTTCTACTAAAACCTTTTCACGCTTTACATATCTATTTCCCAGCTTTATATCCTTAATTTTAATATCTGCATCTTTGACAATACCTTCCAGTAATCTGAGATAATCCTCAGACATTCTTTCAATAGTTTCTTTTTTAAAGAGGCTTGTGCAGTACTCCATTATAAACTCTATATCCCCATGGGCTTCTCCGCACCAAAGAGTTAAATCGAATTTTGACACACTGCTTTCGAACTTATAAGGTTCAAATTTCATACCTTCCACATCTGTTACGTCTATGTCAAGGTTCTGCAAAGTAAAGGATACATCAAATAACGGATTTCTGCTCATATCCCTTTTAATGCTCAACTTTTCTACCAATTCTTCATACTGGTATTCCTGATTTTCATAGGCTTTCAGGCAGTCCTCCCTGACTTCTTCAAGATACTGTGCAAAGGTTTTATCGCCTACCGGGAAGCTTCTTATTGCAATCATATTTACAAACATCCCAATGATATTCTCAAGATCTGCATGAGGTCTTCCTGCAATAGGAGAGCCTACTATCAGATCTTCCTGTCCGGAATATCTCGATAAAAGAATCTTATACGAAGATAAAAGCACCATATAGAGTGTAGTTCCTGTTTCCAATGCAAGCTGCTTTAATTTCAAGGCCAGTTCGCTTTCTGCTTTAAAACTTATATTATTGCCGCTGAAGTTCTTAATATCGGGTCTCTTGAAATCGGTTGGCAAATTTATTACCGGAATATCTCCTTTGAACTTTTCCAGCCAGTATTTTTCCTGTATCTTAATTTCTTCAGATTCAAACAATTCGTTTTGCCATGCAGCGAAATCTTTATATTGCAGCCTTAACGGTTCAAGATGTTTCCCCTGGTATAATGAAAAGAATTCATCTATCAGGATTCTTCTTGATACTCCATCGGATATGATGTGATGCATATCGTACATCAAAATATATCTGTCTTCCTGACTTATGCCTTCATCCAGTACTTTAACGAGTTCTACCCTGAATAACTGCGGTTTTCTCAAGTCGAACGGTCTTATAAAGCCTTTAATTTTTTCATTGACTTCGCTTTCATTTACTTCAGTGTATCCTATATTGAGATCCGCTTTTTCATGAACAATCTGAACAGGCTGTTCATTTACCAATTCAAAACTGGTACGCAAAGATTCATGTCTTCTGACCAACTCATTAAACGCCTTTTCAAAGCGTTCCCTGCATAGTTTCCCTCTGACCTCTATAACTCCCGGGAGGTTGTATGCCACACCTGACCCTTCAATTCTGCTCAGCACAAACATCCTCCTCTGAGCCGATGAAATGGCATAATAGCTTTGTTCCTCTACCGGAGTTATAGCTGAATAAATACTGTTTTTAGAACTTCTGACAAACTTGGCAAGATTCTTTATTGTTCCAAGAGTAAATATATTCTTTAACTGTATCTCCACATTAAAAGTCTTATGAATTCTGTTAACCATGGTGGCAGCTTTTAAAGAATGTCCTCCCGCTTCAAAGAAATTGTCATTTATGCCTATCTGTTTTGTGTTTAATATTTCCTGCCATATCCGGACCAGTTTAATCTCTATTTCATCGGAAGGCACTTCACAATCTAAATTATTATTCCTTTGAGGCTCAGGAAGTGCCCTTGTGTCCACTTTGCCGTTTAAAGTCAGGGGCATCTTTTCAATTCTCACAAAGTATGAAGGTATCATATAGTTTGGAAGATGTATTGCCATGAACTCCCTGATTTCTACATCATTAGGTTCTTCACTGCAAACTATATAAGCCACAATATGTTTATCCAGATTCCCATCTTCTTTAATTGTTACAAATGCCTCATTTACAGACTTATAGCTTAAAAGCCGTTCTTCAATTTCTCCAGGTTCAATCCTGTAACCACGGATTTTCACCTGGTTATCTGCCCTGGCTATAAACTCTATGCTTCCATCGGCTAAATACCTTCCCATATCTCCGGTTCTATACATTGTATTAAACTTTTGATTTAAAGGATCAGTTGCTTCATCCACAAAAGGATTTTGAACAAATCTTTCTTTGGTAAGATCAGGTTTGTTTAGATATCCTCTTGCCACGCCTGCTCCAGAAATATATATTTCGCCCTTTACTCCTACGGGCACAGGTCTTAAGTTTCTGTCAAGAATATACACTCTCATATTGTCAATAGGTTTACCTATGACAGGATGCTGCTTGTATAGGTCAAATTGTTCAAAATCAATAACCTGGGCTATTGCACCTATTGTTGTCTCAGTTGGACCATAGTGATTCACAATAATAGTACCGGGGTATAATTTGTTAAACATCTCCACATCATTTAAGTTTATTTTTTCGCCGCCTAATACAACCAGCCTGAGGTTTTTGCAAACTCCCGGTGTCGCAAATGCGCCGGAGTTCACCATTATATTAAATAAAGACGGAGTTGACTTTATGTACGTTATTTTATTCTCTTTAAGGTATGGAATCAGAATTTGCGGATCGGAGTATTCATCCTTGGAAATCAGATGTATTTCACTTCCACACATCAAAGCGGAATAAAAAGCAGTATATGCTAGATCGAAGCACAATGAGGAAACTATTGCTGTTTTGTCCTCTGTACTTATGCTGAACTTATTTTTAAACCAGTTGACATAGTTAACCAGATTGTGATCTTCAATAACTACACCTTTAGGCTTTCCTGTAGTTCCGGAGGTATAAATAACATATGCCGGGTCTGTATTTTTTCTTATATCCGGAATATTAGAAGTATGCTCTATATATTCGGTCTCACAATCCAAATCAATTACTTCGCCTGCAAAAGAAATCATTTTCGAGAATTCCCCATGGCTTAGCAGAATCCTTGCTCCGGAGTCTTCAAGCATATATTCAATTCTTTCCTTTGGGAACTCGGTATCTAATGGCAGATATGCAGCTCCGGTCTTCAGAACACCAAGAATGCTTATTACCATCCTGTGGGATTGCTCTGTAAAAATTCCTATTTTATCACCGGGTTTGGTTCCTTTGCTCACAAGCAGCCAAGCCAGACTATTTGCCATATTGTTTAACTGTCTGAAGGTCAGTTTTACATTTCCACAAACCAATGCAATTTTATCGGGTATCCTTTCTACCTGTTCCTCGAAAATTTGTATTATATTCCTTGTATCTTTTATATCTGCTATGCTTTGATTAAAGTTCCATACCACATCTTTTACTTCTTCGTCATCCATTAAGCTTACGTCCGAAATGTATGCTTCCGGATTATTGACAATGGATCGAAGGATACAAATATAGTGCTTGGCCAAATTTTCCATTGTGCTTTTTTCAAACAGCTTTGTCTTGTATTCTATACCCATACGTATTTCTTCATCCCATTCCATCGCCTCAAGCTTAAAATCAAACTTGGAGGTCTTATAATCAAGGTCAAGGGATGTAAATTTCAGTTCCTTAATGCTTATTTCATTATTACTTATGTTTTGCATAACAAACATGGTATCAAACAATGGGTTTCTGCTCAAATCCCTATGTACATTGAGCTTTTCAACTAATTGTTCATACTGGTAATCCTGATTGTCAAAAGCCGCCAGAGTGTTTTCTTTTACCTCTTTAATAAACTCTATAAACTTTTTGCTTCCCTTCGGATAGTTCCTTAAAGCAAGAGTGTTTATAAAGAAACCGATTATACCTTCAAGATCTGTGTGGTGTCTTCCCGCTGTCGGTGAACCTACAACTATATCCTCCTGCCCGGTATACTTTGAAAGCAGAATATTATACGCAGCAAGCATTACCATATACAGTGTAGTTCCGGTTTTTGAAGCCAGTTCATTCAACCCTGCAGCAAGCTCCCTGTCAAGTCTGAAGTTTATTCTGTCCCCTTCAAAGCTTTGTACTGTCGGCCTTGTAAAATCATATGGCATATCAAGCACCGGTATATCCCCTTCAAACATGCCCAGCCAGAATTCTTCCTGCTTTTTTATTGTCTCGCCTGTAAACAACTTGTTCTGCCATACTGCATAATCCTTGTATTGTATTCTCAAATCAGAAAGTTCCCGACCACAATAAAGGTATGCAAACTCCTTTACCAGAACATTCATTGACATACCGTCAGAAATACTATGGTGCATATCAAACATTAAGACATATTTATCCATACCGGTCTGAACCAGTCCTACCCTAAGAAGTGGTACAGTACTCAAATCAAAGGGTCTGATAAATTCCTTGATAATGTTCTTCAAGCTTTCATCTTCAAAAGTTGCATTTTCTTCAGTACAATCAGCTATGTTTATGTACTCAATATCTAAATTCGCTTCACTATGAATTTTCTGATAAATTTCTCCATCAATACATTCAAAGGAAGTCCTCAGAGACTCGTGTCTCTCTATAAGCATTCTAAAGGTTTTCTCCAGACGTTCTTTTTCAAGCTTTCCCTCTACCACAACGGCCGCAGGCATGTTGTAACCTGTACCTATGCCCTCGTATTGATTTACAAAGTAAAGTCTCCTTTGAGCAGATGAAACCGGGTAACATCCTTCAGGATAGCTTTCCAGAACCTCAGCAGGTTCTATAGACGCATGAACACTCTTTTTTGTTTGTTGTAAAAGCACTGCAAGTTTTCTTATAGTAGGAAATTCAAATACTTCCTTAAGCTGAATTTCAGCGTTAAATGTTTTGTGTATATTGGTAACCAAAGCCGTGGCTTTGAGAGAATGTCCTCCCAGTTCAAAAAAGTCGTCGTCAATACCTATTCTTTCAAGTCCTAAAATATCTCTCCATATTATAGCCAATTCCTCTTCTACAACATTCTGAGGCGCTACATATTGAGCCCCTGTTCCCTTTCTGTTTTCAGGGTCAGGCAATGCTTTTATGTTAATTTTACTGTTTGAGGTCAGTGGCATGCTGTCGATCTGCATATAATACGAAGGCAGCATATAATCCGGCAGTCTTTTTGCCAGAAAATCCTTCAGATCCGATACTGCAACCTCTCCATCAGCAGTGAAATAAGCACAAAGATATTTATCTTCATTTCCTCTCGCTACAACTACACCTTCCTTAATTCCACCATACTGGAGAAGTTGATATTCTATTTCCCCCGTCTCAATACGGAATCCCCTTATCTTTACCTGATGATCTTTCCTTCCTAAAAATTCAAGATTCCCATCAGGCAGCCACCTTGCAAGGTCTCCCGATTTATACATCCTTTCTCCCTGCAAAAAGGGACTTTCAATAAACTTTTCCAAGTTAAGTTCAGGTCTTTTCAAATATCCTCTGGCAAGGGACACTCCCGCTATGCACAACTCACCCTCCACACCTATAGGTTGGAGATTGTTGTTCTTATCGACTACATAGACTCTTATGTTATTTGCAGGGCTCCCTATTGGAACAGAATTGGCAATCCTGTATTCATCGCAATGCTTCCATAGGGTAGCACATACCGTTGATTCTGTTGGCCCGTACCCATTTCTATATTCCACCCTGTCCTTCCATTTTGTAAACAAATCCATACCGGAAGCCGAACCAGCTGTTATAAGCTTCTTCAACGACTTTACCTTATCCGGGTCAATATTGGTAAGATAAGTTGGCGGCAACGTCGCAAAGGTTATGTTGTTTTCATTTAAGAAATCCTCAAATTTGGTGTAACTTCCAATTACATCCTCTGGCATAATATAAACTGCTGCTCCGTTTAAAAGGCCTGAAAATATATCCCATACTGAAGCATCAAAGGAAATATTGGCAAAATGTATTACCCGATCCTTCTCACTTAAACCGATTACACCCTCCCAAACCGATTTAAGATTTGCCACACCTTTGTGCTCTATCATTACCCCTTTAGGCCTCCCTGTAGTCCCGGAGGTATAAATTATATAAGCAAGGTTTTTGTTTGTCACAGGCGTTTGGGGACAAGTATCAGCAAAGCCCTCCAACGCTCTCATATCATACTGATAACGGTGCTTCCTGGCAATTAATAGTTCTCTGTTCTCTTTATCAATTTGCATGATGGCATCATAACGATACCTTGTAAGCTCATTTTCTATAGTGTGTATCTTGGTAGAAAAATGTACTCCCTTTATTTCTTTCATTTCTACCGGCATATCTTCGAAAAATCTCCGGGAGACAAATAATTCTTCACTGATATCAGTTTTGGTGTCATACCCTGGATTTTGCTTTTTGAACTCCAGCAGAGAATCAAGCAAATCATACTTTTTGTCCTGATCCATTATGTCCCCGATAAATAGAATTCCTCTTTCACCTAAAAGGTCTACGGATTTCTTAATAACCTGCCTTAAGTAGTTATGTCCGCTAAAAGCCTGAATAACACTGTTGATTATAACAATATCAAAGTCTTTTTCATCCACCCTGTCTATTTCATGAGCCGGAAGGCACTTCAGCTTAATATTTCTGTGGTTTTCACGGTCTGCCCTTTCTCTGTCCTTCTCTATGATAACGCCTGACAAGTCAGTGCCATAATACATGCCTACATGAGGAGCAATTCTGAACATACTTATACCTGAGGCACAACCAATTTCAAGTATCCTTGTGTTCGGGTTCAGATAAGGCTTAAGCTTCTTAAAAACATTATCTGCGTATTCCTCCATCTCCTCTTTTGACAATGCTTCACCCGTGTAGCTGCTTGCCCAGCCGCCTCCGGTGATTTCATCCGTCGCACTCTCACCGATATATTCCCACAATTTTCTATCCATCAAGCCACTTTCTTCTGCCTCCTGCTCACCATATATATCTTTAGTATCAATACACAGGAAAGACTCTAAAGTTTTGCACTCCCACTGCAGCTTGTTCAACATTTTTATATTTTTTGCGGTTGATATCATAAGACCTATTTCCGAGTCATTGATTATTGTTTTTATGCGCTCCTCAGGCAAACCTGTGGATATGGGAACGTATGCCCCGCCTGCTTTTAAAATACCTAAAATGGCTACAATCTGTTCAATGCTGTTTTCTATAAACAGACCTACAAGAGTGTCAGGTTTGATACCATGCTGAGCAATCAGATAGTTTGCAAGTCTGTTTGCTTCTTTGTTCAGTTCCCCATAGGTCAATTTTTTGTCTTTAAAAACAACAGCAATATTGTCAGGTGTTTTTGCCACCTGTTCTTCAAATAACTGATGAATAGTTTTATCTTGTGGAAAGTCTGCTTTAGTGTTATTGAAATCAAACAATATCTTTTTCTTTTCTTCTTCTGTTATAATTGAAAATTCCTTTAGTTTTTTATTCAAGTCCCCTATAGCTTGTTTGAGCACATTCTCAAATCTTGTACAAAGAGCCTTAATTGAATCTTCTTTAAAAAGACAGGAATTGTATGTTGTCCTGACACTTATTTTATTTTCTTCCCTGGTTATTGAGAGATTGAAATAATTCAATGCGGAACTTAAGGCATCCTCATCGGATTCTTTCTTGTGAATACCTTCCATCCTTAAAGCAACTTTAAGCATAAGGACGCTGCCGTTGTTGTCCTCAATCTGCTCTATCAGCTTTCCAACAGGATAATGTTGATTCTTAAAACCTTCAGATACTGTCTGTTTTACATTCATTAACAAATCTTTAAAGGTCATTTCCTCCTTAAGGGAATCCCTGAGCACTATATACTTGTTAAGTTTTGCTATCTCCTCTTCATTATAAACGGGAGATGCCACTATTATATCTTCCTGTCCGGTATACTTGTACAGTAAAACTTTTAATCCTGCCATCATAATTATATATAACAACAAGCCCTGATTTTTACTGAAGGCCAACAGCTTCTCCGACAAGTCTCGCTCAAAGTCCATTGTTAAATGTGCTCTTGTGCAATCGTTTGTTTTTGGGTAATCCGTTGGAATTTTTAATTCATTGATGTTTTCTGCGAGCTTGCACTCCCAATATTTTCTTGCGTTTTCAAACTCTCTGTATGAATTGAGAATATTTGTATTCACGTATTTTCTCCCCCTTTGAACGAGTTCATTAATATAATCTTTCTTAAATAACCCCGAAATCTTCGTCTAAAAGCTTTTCAAAAATTTCTCCCACATTTTGAATTTTAGAAATCATCTTGTTCTTTTCAGCCCTATCTAAAAGCTCAATATCCTTAATCTTGATTTCCCGTTCCGAGGTCGCTATTTGTAATATCTTTAAATAGTCTTTTGACATCCTTTCAATAGTCTCTTTCTTAAATAAGCTTGTACAGTACTCGAAAACAAGACTTATAACCTCTCCTTCTTCAGTTGCAAGAATTGTCAGATCAGATTTGGAGATTTTGGATTCATCCCTGTAGGGAATAAATCTCATTCCCTTAACCTTCATCTCCGGCATTTTCATATTCTGAAGAACAAACCCTACATCATACAAGGGGTTTCTCCCGGGTTTTACCTCAATATTCAGTTTTTCTACAAGCATTTCAAACTGATAATCCTGATTTTCAAAGGCCTTCAAGGAATTTTCCCTGACACTTGCGATGAATTCCATGAAGGATTTATCCGCTTGAACATGGTTTCTCATAGGCAGTGCATTCACAAACATGCCTATTATATTTTCAAGGTCTGAATGAGATCTACCGGCTATTGGAGAACCGACAACAATATCATCCTGGTTCGAATATTTTGAAAGAAGTACAATGTATGCCGCCAAAAGCACCATATAAAGAGTTGATCCCGAATCTTCGGCCAGTCTGTTGACCTCTTTTGTAAGCTCCTTATCGATAAAGATATTGAGCCTGTCTCCTTCAAAAGTCTTGATTGCCGGCCTAGGATAATCGTAGGGCATATCCAGCAGCGGAATTTCCCCTTCAAATCTTTTTAACCAATACTCTTCCTGTTTCTTTAAATTACTGGAACCTTGCATCTTGTTCTGCCAATCGGAAAAATCCTTATACTGAATCTTAAGCTCAGGCAAAACTTTGCCGTCATATAAATCAATAATTTCCCTGACCAATATAGCCATGGAAGTTCCATCAGATATTATATGGTGCATATCAAACATCATTACATGTCTTTCACTATCCAGCTTTACAAGCCCTACCCTAAGAAGCGGAGCCTTTTCCAAATCAAATGGTCTTACAAAGGTTTGCATCAGATTTCTGATAGCCACCTCTTCATCCCCTGATAAATTCGTAAGTATAGAATAATCAAGCCTGAAATATGTATCCTCGTGTACTACTTGGACAATTTCTCCATTTATGGTCTTAAAAGATGACCTTAAAGTTTCATGTCTTTTTATAAGCAATTGGAAGGCCTGCTCTAACCGTTCCTTGTCCAGGTTACCTTCAATTATCATAACCCCGGGCATGTTGTAACAGGTTTCTATTCCTTTCAGTTGCCCTATTACGTAAAGTCTTTTTTGTGCCGAGGAAGCCGGATAGTAATCTGCCTTCTCCACAGGTTGAATATTAATCCAGTTATTCTTTCCTTGAACAGATTTGCCGGAAGTTTTATCAATACAATCCGCCAACTCCTCAATTGTTGTGTATTCCATTATTAAAGCCGGTTTTATAATTGTTCCCATTTCTTTACTCATTCTGTTTGCTATTGTTCCTGCAATAATGGAATCACCGCCAAGCTCGTAAAAGTCTTCATGAATATCTATCTCACTATATCCCAAGGCTTCTCCCCAAACCTGTGCAGTAATTACTTCCGTACCGGTGTAACAGCCACTTTCCTTTCCTTTTAGCACGACACTTACACAAGTACTTGTGTTTTTGCCGCTATTACCATCAACTTGTTCTTTCTCTTCTACCGAGCACATCAAATCAGTTTGTTTTTCAGTCATTACTGAAAGCTCAGGTACTTCAAGCCAGCACCTTGTTCTTTCAAAGGGGTAAACAGGAATGCATGCCTTTTTTCTTCTTTCATTCGTATAAAGCTCTTCCCATTCTAATTCTGCACCTTCCATATAAAGCTTCAAAATTTCAGCCAATAAAGCCGTATCTTTTTTCCCCTCAATGGCAAACTGTTTAAGTTTCATATTGGCAATTCTGCTTTTATCACCGGCTTCATGTTCTAAAGTCTTTGATACTTTATATTCTCCGTAGAAAAGCCATTCGTTACTGATTTTTGTTATATCCGAAGCAGTTAACCTATTGATTTTGTCTTTGAAATCTTCCTTGTTTTTGAGTATTAGCGCAAGCCTGTACTCATAATGTCCTCTACCTGTATTGGCTGTATAACAGATATCCTCCAGTAACTGTCCATCTTCATTTTTCGCCATTTCAGCATATTTTTCTATTAATGTTCTCAACGCCTCAATGCTCCTTGCTGAAAGAGCCAATACCTTTATAACTTCATTCTGCGTATTTGCTGTTTCAATTTCTGCCGGAGCCTCTTCCAGTACGATATGGCAGTTTGTACCGCTAAGACCGAAAGCACTAACCCCACATCTTCTTGGATATTCAGCTTCCCAGTATCTAAGCTCCTTGTTTATATACACCGGAGACTGTTCGAAGTCTATTTTACTGTTTGGTTTATTAAAATGGAGGATAGGAGGTATCTCTCTCCTGTCAAGTGCTAGAGCTGCCCTTACCATACCTGCTATTCCGGCTGCATTATCCAGATGCCCGATATTGGTCTTCAAGGCTCCGATAGCACAGAATTGTCTTTTGTCAGTGTATCTTCGAAACGCTCTTCCAATTCCGTCTATCTCTATTGGATCCCCAAGCTTTGTTCCGGTACCGTGAGTTTCTATATACGTAATTGTCTCGGGGTTAATACCTGCGTCCTTCCATGCTTTCAGCAGCACCTTCTCCTGTGCGGCAGCATTTGGAGCTGTAAGACCTATGGATCTTCCATCCTGGTTTATCGCACTTCCTTTTATTACAGCATATATTCTGTCCCCATCTCTTACTGCCTTACTTAAGGGCTTTAGCAACACTGCCAACACCCCTTCACCCATACCGGTACCATCAGAGCTATCATCAAAGGCTCTTGTTTTGCCATCCTCCGATTCTATTCCGAACTTTTCACCGGACTTAAGAGGCAGAAGGTTTAGCTTGACACTGCCTGCAAGAGCCATTTCACAATCTCCGTTTCTCAAACCCATACATGCCATGTGAACTGCAACAAGTGACGAGGAACATGCTGTATCTACCATTACAGCAGGCCCGTTAAGATCCATCATATAGGCTATTCTTCCGGCTATTACCGCTGAAATATTGCCAGGAACTGCTGCAATTGCTGAAGAAGGTTCTACATCAGCTACAAATCTCTTATATTCCAGGCCAGATACATAACCCACATAAACCCCAGTTTCACTGCCTTCAAGCTTTTTACTTCCATATCCCGAATCCTCAACCGCCTCCCAGGCAGTTTGCAAAAACAATCTCTGGTTAGGATCCATAAGACTGGCCTCTTTAGGAGAGATGTTAAAAAATTTATAGTCAAATTTGTCTATCTCGTCAAGGTAGGCACCATTGATATATTTTATTTCCTTTATTTGAGGTTTTTTGTATTTTAAATAGCACTCTGCATCAATTCTTCTGCTTTCAGGATATTCTGAGACACAATCAACACCATTTCTCATGTTATCCCAGAATTGTTCAAGGTCTTGTGCCTTGGGAAGTCTTGCTGACATGCCTATTATAGCTATATCTTTTGATGACAATTCTTCTATCTCCCCAATAGATTGACCCAATGTGCTATCCATTTCAACCAAATTCAAATCCAGCATTTTAACCTCCTCTTAGCCCTTTCTACTTTATACATTTTAGAATTTCTACATAATTTCACGCGTTTACTGATTAGAAATTCCACATAATTTCAGGCATTACTGATATTTGCAATAACCTTTGCTTCTTCAACAGGTTGTTTACTGCAGCTTTTCCATACAAAATACGCTGAAACAACCATGCCGACTATACCAAATAATGTTAATAACGTGAGACCTATATCACCGGTACTTATCAGAATATCCTTGATACCGGATCTTCTCAATATGAACAGACTCAATATGCACGTATCCTGGACAAGTATTGAACCCCAGAGAGATCTGGTCCAGATATATGGAAGCACATAAACAATCGAGCCTACTGCTGCATAAGTTCCCAAAACCGGGTTGAATTGAAGTATTCCATATATGGTTGCCTGTATAATAACCGCTGCAACAATCGGGATGTTTGGCCTTAACTCGTTAAAAATCATTCCCCTGAATATTATTTCTTCAAACATTGGCAAAACAATTAGCATAGTTATCAGTATTAAAACACTTCCCTCTGACTCAAAAAAGCCTTTCATATAGGTTTCAAACTGTGGAAATGTCCTGTTAACAGCACTTATACCTGTAAAACATGTAGTAAATATGCTCATTGACACACCCATTGCAGTTATGCCTATCAAGCTTTGGGTACTTATTTTTGAAAAGCTGCACACTTTGAACAGGTTTTTTTTCCTGAGTTTGAAAATCAAATAGTATATTGAAACAGAAATAACTGAAATTGAAAAACTGAACAGTGTTTTATTGCTCCAAAGGAAATCATTGAGCGCCTTGTTTTTTGAACATATGTTAAAAACGAACCACTGTACTCCGGTTAGAACTGCATATAAAATTACAAGATATAAAGCTATGTATCCTGTCATTTTTAAATATCTCTTCATTGAATCTCCCCCTAAAATCATAATTTGTCTTAAGCTGTAGCATTAGCCCTGTTTTCAACTTGAAACTTCATCCTCTTTGTCAGATAAACTGTTGCCGCTACAATAATAATCAAGCTTATAGTAATTAAAGGGTTAACAGTATTTCTGTTTATTAGCAAATCTTCTGTAATCATCAGTATGTACATACTCCCCTGACAAGTAGCCTGTGCAATTACCGGTGCCCAAAGTGAATCAACCAATACGTACAAAATGGTAAACAATACTGCTCCTATAAAACCATATACCATCAACGGCGGACTAAAGCTGAAGAATAAAAGGCCATACATAAGTCCTTGAAGCAATACCGCTAAAGCAAGCGGAAAAGCATTTCTGAATTCGTTGAAGATCAAACCTCTGAACAAGATTTCCTTAAACACAGAACCTACAAGAAGGAAACATGTGAAAACTACAAGATTCCCTCCATCTACAAACATAAATTTCATTATAGCTACCAAATCCGGGTATTTCTCTGTAATATAGGGAAGCTTGAATACCGATGAAGTAAAAAATCCTGCACAGATTCCAATAAGCGAAATAATTGCCAGATTAGCTGCACTGATTTTTTTTGTCAGCTTTACATGGTCAAAGAGACTTTTTCCCTTTAACTTTTTAAACATAAAGTAGAAAATTGTGAACTGTATCAAATCGCTTGTTACGGTTACAATGAGAGAGTTTCTATTAAGCCACGGTCCAATACCCGGTTGAGGTAAAACATACGTCTTCCCAAGGAAAACCAGAGACTTTATGATCAAAAAATACGTACCTATGTAGAGCAATAAATTACCTAACATAATCAAATACTTTTTCATTTCCTACATACCCCCAATAATAATTATTTTTCTTAAATCAAACTTTTTGTGATGAATTGTATATCTGCATTTTGCCTGTTTTATCACCTATTTGAAGTTGAATTACCCTTGCTTCTGATACCAATTCCAAACTCTCATTCAAAACACAAAGCTGCTTCGAAAGTATATTAAAACTTACTTTCTTTTCCTCTCCTTGCTCCAGGAAAACCTTATCAAATGCCAGTAATTGTTTTTCAGGTCTGGTAACCGATATATATGAATCATAAATATATAATTGCACATTCACTTCTCCGGATACACGCCCTGTATTTTTTACATTTACACTAACTTCAAATTCTTGATTTTCCGATACACTGTCCGGAAGCACCAAATTGGAATATTCAAACTCAGTGTAGCTAAGACCGTATCCAAAAGGGTACAAAGGTTCATACCTGGTGTTTATCCTTGAATTATAGACGCATGGCAACTGAGAATCGTCTTTGGGAAATGTAACAGGCAAGCGTCCCGAAGGATTATACTCTCCGAATATAACATCACCTATTGCACTTCCGCCTTCTGTTCCCGGAAAACATGACCATAGCAGAGAGTTTACATTCTGAGCAGCCCAGGATATTTTTAAAGGCCTTCCGCTTATCAACACTGTTATAATAGGTATTTGTGCAGCATGAAGGAATTTCAACGCTTCAAATTGTTCCTCCGGCAGCTGTAAATCCTGAACATCGCCAAACCACTCTGCATAAGGTTGTTCGCTGATAACAAATATACAAACTCCGGATTTTGCAGCAGCCTTTTTAATTTTCTCCTTATCAGAATAATCTTCGATAAATTCCACCTTTGTTTCAGAAGATACTCTGGACTTAACAGCATCTAAAATAGTTTCTCCGCTTATCAACTGTTCCTCTTTAGCTCCCTGCCATACCATTGTCCATCCGCTGCATAGATGTCTTCTACAGTTTGCAGCTTCACCTACAACTAAAATAGAATCTATGTCCTTTGAAAGGGGAAGAAGAGACTCTTCATTTTTCAAAAGTACAATCGATTCCCGAGCAGCTGTTAATGCTGCGTTTTTAGCTTCTTCGGATAGTATCGTTTCCCTGGCCTGTACAATATCGCAAGACTCTTTATTGAACATATTGAATTTGAATTTTGCTTTCAAAATCCTTCTAACTGCATCGTCTATGCGGCTTAAAGGTATTCTGCCGTTATTAACGTTTTGCTCAAGTAAATCAACATAGTTCAAATCTACAGGTGCCATTATCATATCCACACCGTTATTTATTGTCTTAATTAAAGCCTCCCCGATAGTTGGACACACTTTATGATAATCATATAATTTAATTACATCACCCCAGTCTGAAGTAATAATTCCTTCAAATCCAAGCTCACCGCGAAGTATATCGTTAATCAGCCATTTTGAAATCAGAGCCGGAGTCCCGTTCACTTCAACACTGCTTATCATTATCATCCCTAAGCCGGCATCAATTGCAGCTTTAAAAGGTGGAATATGAACTTCCTTCAAACTTCTCTCAGAAATATCTACAGGACCACGATCTTTTCCATTAACCGAACTGCTGCATGCAATAAAATGCTTTGCACAAGCCATTACCTCATGAGTGCTTTGAATTCCTTCCACAAAACTCTTTCCAATAGCTGAGGCAAGGTATGGATCCTCACCCAAGGTTTCGTAGGTTCTTCCCCACCTTGGATCTCTTGCAACATCCAGGCAAGGTGCATAATTTAAATCAACTCCAACAGCCGATATCTGTTTAGCAGTTATTTCTGCCTGAAGTCTTGCAATATGCGGATTCCAGGTTGCAGCAACAGCAAGATTATGGGGAAAAACAGTTCCCCCAATTATATAGTTAAAGCCATGGACAGCATCCAAACCATACATTATTGGTATTTTGAGTCTTGTTTTTGAACTACGTTCTTTAATTGTACCTATAAGCTCAACCCATCCCTCAACGGTATTTCTTGGTGCAGCTGAACCACCGCTCATTATTGAGCCAATATTATATTCAATCAAAACCTTGTCGATTGCTTTTTGATTCAGGTTGTTTTCTATTTTCAGCCATTCCTCTTCAGTCAGCCGGTCATCCCATGGTTCCTGCATAAGTCTGTGTGTCTCAATCTGAACAATCTGACCAAGCTTTTCCCTTAGAGACATTTTTGACATAAGTTCATCAACTTGTTTATTTATGCTGTTTTTCATTATTATCATTCCTTTCGTTTCATTCGACAGGATATTTTAGTCCCCATTTGGCACGCAGTCTGTCTAAAGTATCCATTATTTCAAGCGTTTGATCTAACGGCATAATTTCACTCTCCAGCTTTCCTTCCCTTAGACAGCGGTTAACCTCTTGTGCTTGGTATTGCAACCCATTTGATACAAAGGGTATTTCAATCTCCCTTTCCTCCTGATCGGACAACTTTACAAAAAATCTTGTCGGACGAGAAAAGTTTGGAATTCTTATATACCCCTTTGTACCGCATATCAAGCCATCATGAGGCATATCAACAATAAAGGAAGAAGATAACACTGCCATTTTGCCATCACCGTATTCAAAAATATATGCAGCCTGCTCATCAACGTTTGTATCCCCTATATATCCGTAAGTTTCTATTTTGTCAGGGGATTTTTTATACACCATACTTGAAAAGGAAACAGGATAAACCCCAATGTCAAGCAAGGCCCCTCCAGCCAGGTAAGGATCAAAGTAATATTTTGGGGAACCTTCACGGTTTTTAGCTCCAATCCCAAAATCACCTTTAAACATCTTAACATCTCCGATTGTACCCTCTGAGATAGTGCGTTCAATTTCAATCACGCAAGGTAAAAACCTTGTCCACATTGCCTCCATTAAAAACACTTTGTTTTGTCTTGCCAGCGCAATTAACTGTTCAGCTTGTTTTGAATTAACAGTAAAAGGCTTTTCGCACAATATAGGTTTTTTGTTTTCTATACATAGGACGCACGTTTCATAGTGATAATTATGTGTGGTTGCAACATACACAACATCTACAGATTGGTTTTTTATTAAGTCAAGATAGTTATCGTAGCAATACTCAACGCTAAAAGTTTTGGCAAACTCCAATGCTTTGCTTTTTGTTTTTGATGCTACAGCTATCAATTCTGCATCAGGCAGATATTTTAAACTCTCTGCAAAGCTCGCTGCAATTCTTCCACATCCTAATATTCCCCACCTTATTTTTTTCTGCATAACCTTTTTACCCCCCGTTGTAATACCTTCAAAATTATAATTTTTTGCCTCGTATTATTTCTATACCGAAGAGCTTCCGATAAACTGAAGCACTTTTATATACTGATTAAGCATTTCCTTAACCTTATCGCTTTTAAGTCTTGCTCCATTGTATTCACATACCAGACAAAGGCGCCCATTTTCATTACTTACCTCAAGTACCAGGTCATAAATACCTGTTAGTTCTCTTTTCCTGTTTAAATCTTTTTTGTTATAGAATAGCGGCAGAATTTCATTTTCACCTTTAAATGCCACCGTTTCTTCGTTGATATCATTTAAGTTATAGCGCCCTTCAAAATTCTCAATATTCTTTTTACCAAGCTGCCTGCCCAATTCTCCGAAACTATCTACTTTACTAAGATTTATGTCAAAGGGTAACACCACGCCATCATCGAGCAGAGCTTGTACAGTAATTTCGTGTTTTTTGGATATCTGAGCAAATAAGTATATGTATGCCGAAAGCAATATATCGTTTATCTCGATTTTTTCCCTTTTAGCCATTTCTTTAAGGCTACCCAGTACTTCATCAGCTAAACTGAACCTGAAAACAGAGCCCTTAATACCGATGCTGTTGCCAGAAAAATATTGGTTAGGAATTTCCACATACTTCAAACTCACAATTTTCTTTTCTGCTCCACCTTTTTCAATAAACTGCGCCAGTTTTGATATAGTTGGATTGGAGAAAATGTCAGTAACCTTGACCTTGTCGGGATACTCTGTCTCAATCTTTGAATGCATCCTTATAAGCAGCAGTGAATTCCCACCTAAATCAAAGAAATTATCTTTTATGCCTATATTCTCAACACCTAATACTTCTCTCCAGATTTGAGCCAGATTCTTTTCAATTACTCCTGTTGGTTCAACATACTCCACACCGGTATTCACATTACCTGCAGGCTCAGGAAGCGCTTTTCTGTCAGCTTTTCCGTTTGGAGAAAGCGGCATCTTTTCAAGCCTTATAAAGTATGACGGAACCATGTATTCAGGCAGGTTCCTAGTCAGATGCTCTCTTAGCTCTGCCGGTGTAAGCTCCCTGTCAGATACCAGATATGCACAAAGGTAACTGCTGCCGTCTTTATCCCTTCTTGCTGTTACCACTACTTCTTTTATACTTTCGTGCTTTAACAGTTCTTCTTCTATCTCCCCAAGTTCAATTCTGAAACCTCTTACCTTTACCTGGTGATCCAATCTTCCAAGGTACTCTATATTACCGTCAGGAAGCCATCTTGCAAGGTCTCCTGTTCTGTACATTCTTTTAGAATCCCTTAAGTTATCTCCCTCATCAAATGGGTTTGGAACAAACTTTTCCGCTGTAAGTTCCGGCCTGTTGAGATACCCTCTTGCCAGTCCGTCACCTGCTATACAAAGTTCTCCCGGTATTCCAACCGGCTGAAGGTTGTTATGTCTA